>Ga0214923_10002577_pt1 | contig 23868 bp, 25 predicted proteins | sample LL1510_MetaG_FD_177993 | JGI IMG/M metagenome (GOLD analysis project Ga0214923, IMG submission 177993) | Freshwater microbial communities from Lake Lanier, Atlanta, Georgia, United States - LL-1510 | ecosystem: Environmental > Aquatic > Freshwater > Lake | place: USA: Georgia | collected...
TGTGTCAAGCTAGACGGAAGTGTAAAAGTCAGGGGAGTGGTTTGGAAAAACAGTTTGCCAGTGACATCTGAATGGCCTGTGCTGTTCAGTGGAAAACCGCTTGAAATATCCGAGCTGTTAGCTCCTACCAACGCATCCAAAGTTCGGCTGGTTTGTCGAGCATTACGTGCTACTTCTGTCATGCCCTTTTTATGACTGTCCAACTCCTCGAGAACAATCATGGGTAGATACACATCATGTTCTTCAAAACGGAACAAACACATTGGATCGTGCATCAACACATTGGTATCAAGCACGAAGAGTTTGCTAGGCCCAGAATTTTTTGGCCGCTTTGACTTGCGCTTGATACGAGCAACTGTGTTGTGTTTTGACTGATAGCCTGACTTTTCAACCCACGGTGCTTGATCATCACTTCGAAAAGGCATTAGAACGTCTTGTTGAACAGTTGCTTGTTTTGAAGACCTTTGGCGTTTGGCAAGCGAAGTGTCGATTGGATTGGCTAGATCGGTTACTTTTGATTGGAAGCGGTCTGCTCGTTTTTTGGGGGCAGGGGGTAATGGCATGAGATTAAGTAGAGGCTATGGAGGCTTTTTTCAGGGCTTTGACTGCTTTGAGTACTTCATCTACATGCCCTGGCACTTTCAGACCACGCCACTCTTGCTTGAGTAATCCATCGGCACCAATCAAAAAGGTACTTCTCTCAATGCCTTTTACCTTTTTACCGTACATGATTTTATTTTTTACCACCCCGAACATATGACACATTTTTTCTTCTGTATCTGCAATCAGTTCAAAAGGAAGTTCAAGTTTTTCCTTGAAACTGTCATGGGAACGCATGTTGTCTCGTGACACGCCATAAATCACAGCGCCAGCTTTGGTGAAATCTTTGAATTTGTCACGAAATTGCATGGCTTCAGTCGTGCAACCTGGGGTGTTGTCTTTGGGATAGAAATAAAGAATGACGATTTGTCCAGCGTGCGATTGATTCGTTACTTTGACGCCGCCAGTGGCGTTTGCTTCAAATTCGGGGAGGTGTTTGTTGACAACAATCGCCATGGTTTTGAGTCCGTTATGCCAGAAGTGCACGAAGTGATGATTCGCAACCCAACATTTTATATCTAAATCGACTTAGCAACTTATGGGCACCTTCGCTAGAAGGCAGTGTCGCTTACACATGCAGAAACTCAGCCCGTCTAGGCTATCAGCAACACGGCTGATACCTGACGACCTTCACTGGCCAAGATATTGAAGGTTCGACAAGCAGCCGGTGTATCCATGGACTCCAACCCGATGCCTCTTTGACTCAAGGGTATCAGCCACTGCAGAGGTACAAATTGTTGGGTACTACCGCAACCCATCAACAGTATGTCGATGGAATGGGCTGACAAGTTTTCAAGGTGCGATGCGGTCAGTTCATCAAAGCTCTGACAAAACCAGGGTTGCACAGTGCCGTCATGAGATATGAATAGGCTTTGGTCGTGACGTTCTCCATTGACAGCAATCCAATGGGGACCATAGGCCGTGACAGCTATTGCGCCTCCATGTTCGGGCTGAAACTTCATTGAATCTCGACCATTGTCAAATTTAAAGGACTGAGAAATATGGTCAAATTATAAGATTTCATGGGATGTTCCAATGGAGTTAATTTGAAAACCTTTCAAAAATCAGCCAAGCTAGCCAATGTTTGCTACGACATCAGAGGTCCGGTATTGGACAAGGCTAGGCAAATGGAGGAGGAAGGGCAAAAAATCATCAAGTTGAATATTGGCAATTTGGCTGTTTTTGGTTTTGATGCCCCAGAAGAAATACAACAGGACATTATCCGGAATTTGCCAGGTGCGGCTGCTTACTCAGATAGCAAAGGTATTTTTGCTGCTCGCAAGGCAGTCATGCAATACACCCAAGAGCAAGGCATAGATGGTGTTTCCCTTGAAGATATTTATCTTGGAAATGGTGCGAGTGAATTGATCGTCATGGCTACCAATGCCTTGTTGAACGATGGTGACGAATTGCTTTTGCCTGCACCTGATTACCCACTCTGGACGGCTGCTGTCAGTTTATCTGGCGGCACACCAATTCATTACATGTGTGATGAAAACAATGGATGGATGCCAAACCTTGAGGACATCAAATCCAAAATCACCCCTTATACAAAGGGAATTGTGGTTATCAATCCCAACAACCCCACTGGCGCAATTTACAAAGATGAATTGCTTAAAGATATTGTGAAATTGGCCCGAGAGCATGAACTCATCATTTTTGCTGACGAGGTCTATGACAAGGTACTCTATGACGGCGTTATCCATACCGCCATTGGCAGCCTGTCCAAAGATGTACTGACCTTGACCTTTAATTCGCTTTCGAAAAGTTATCGTTCTTGTGGTTATCGAGCAGGCTGGTTGGTGGTTTCTGGCGATAAAAAACCTGCCAGAGATTACATTGAAGGACTCAACATGTTGTCCTCGATGCGTTTGTGTGCAAATGTGCCAGGGCAGAGTGCCATCCAAACCGCTTTGGGTGGCTATCAGAGTATCAACGATCTGGTCAAACCAGGAGGTCGCCTGTGCCGTCAACGTGATTTGGCGTATGAACTCATCACATCCATTCCGGGTGTGACATGTATCAAGCCGCAAGCTGCGCTCTATATGTTTCCCAGATTAGATCCCAAAATCTATCCAATCAAGGACGACCAGCAATTCATCAATGATTTACTGCAAGAGACCAAGGTGTTATTGGTACAAGGCTCGGGATTTAACTGGCCAACTTCTGATCATTTTCGAATCGTATTTCTTCCCCATGAGGATGATTTGCGCATAGCGATCGGCCGAATTGCTAAATTTCTTGATAACTACCGAAAGAATCCAAGCGCATGAAACCGATCCAAATTGGTCTGCTTGGCCTAGGCACGGTGGGCAAGGGTACCTATGATGTATTGATACGCAATCAAGCAGAAATCCAAAGAAGAACGGGTCGGGTGCTGGTTATCTCCATGGTTGCGGATTTGGATGTTGACCGAGTCAAATCAGTGGTTGACCCGAATTGCGAAGTGGTCGCAGATGCCTTCAAAGTCATTACCAATCCTGATATTGATATCGTCATTGAGTTGATCGGTGGTGTTGGCACTGCGCGTGAGCTTGTCATGGCTGCCATGGCTGCTGGCAAGCATGTGGTTACTGCAAACAAGGCTCTATTGGCTGTGCACGGTGCTGAGATTTTGGCTGCAGCTGAGCTTCATTCGGTGATGCTTGGATTTGAGGCGTCCGTTGCTGGGGGTATTCCGATCATCAAGTCATTGCGAGAGGGCTTGACGGCCAATAAGATTCATTGGATAGCAGGCATCATTAACGGGACTACAAATTTCATCCTGACGCAAATGCGTGAAAAGGAATTGAGTTTTGAAACTGTACTCAAAGAAGCTCAAGCGCTTGGCTACGCAGAAGCAGACCCAAGCTTTGATATAAAGGGTGTTGACGCTGCCCACAAATGCAGCATCATGTCGGCTATTGCATTTGGTATCCCGATGCCCTTTTCTGACGCCTATATAGAAGGCATTGAACAATTGCAATCGGAAGACATTGCTTTTGCTGAGCAATTGGGATACCGAATTAAACTGCTTGGTATTTCAAAACAGACCGATCAAGGTATTGAGCTTCGTGTTCACCCTTGCTTGGTTTCTGAAAAAACCCTTTTAGCCAATGTCGAAGGTGCAATGAACGCAGTCATGGTGAAGGCTGATGCAGTTGGCACCACTCTGTATTATGGAAAGGGTGCTGGAGGCGAACCAACTGCAAGTGCAGTTATCGCGGACATTGTTGACATGGCTAGGCTCCTTGCTTCACAAGTCGATGCAAGGGTGCCATATATGGGTTTTCATGCCTCGGCAATGGTCAACACGCCCATTCTTTCCATCAATGATGTGGTGACTTGTTATTACTTGCGCTTAGGGGTTGCTGACCAAGCAGGCGTTTTGGCCAGTGTGACTGGCGTACTTGCAGACCATGACATCAGCATTGATGCCATGTTGCAGCAACCCGCCGCAATAGGACAAGACAGAACAGAATTGATCATCTTGACCCACTCTGCCAAAGAGCATGTCATGAATGAAGCCATAGCAAAAATCCAGTTACTCCCTACCGTTTTGGTGCCAGTGATCCGTATTCGCAAGGAAGACCTGAATTAATGCAGTACCTCTCCACCAGGGGACATCCCGAAAAGTTGTCTTTTTGTGACATCTTGCTTGAGGGTTTAGCACCCGACGGAGGGCTATACCTGCCTGTCAACTATCCTCAAATCGATGCTTCAGCATTGTCGCGGCTTAGGCAGGTTTTTTTTGCCAGCGGTTATGCCTCTTTGGCATTTGAAATCCTATCCCTTTATATCGATGACATCCCCGAGGCTGATTTACTTGCGCTATGCCAAAAAACTTATCGTCCAGAAATATTCGGCACATCACTCATAGCGCCAGTGCGTCAATTCAATGATCGACTTCACATTCTGTCCTTGTCCAATGGCCCCACATTGGCTTTTAAAGACATGGCTATGCAATTACTGGGCAATTTATTTGAATATGAACTGAATCGTCGCTCTGCTGAGATGAATATTTTGGGGGCAACTTCTGGTGATACCGGCAGTGCCGCTGAATATGCTTTGCGAGGAAAAAAAGGCGTACGGGTATTTATGACCAGTCCGTATGGTCGCATGAGTCGATTTCAGCAAGCGCAAATGTTCAGTTTGCAAGACAACAATATTTTTAACATTGCAATCCAGGGCGTCTTTGATGATTGCCAAGACATTGTTAAAGCTGTGTCAAACGACCTTGATTTCAAGCGCATATATAAAATTGGCACAGTTAACTCCATCAATTGGGCACGCTTATTGGCTCAAGTGGTCTATTACTTTGCTGCTTACTTTCAGGTCACGAGTCATGAAGAGCAAAAAGTCAGCTTTGCTGTTCCAAGCGGTAACTTTGGCAATGTTTGCGCCGGACATGTTGCACGCATGATGGGTCTGCCAATTTCGCGACTCGTGGTCGCCACCAATGAAAACGATGTGTTGGATGAATTTTTTAAAACAGGTATCTACAAGGTTCGTGATATGCAGCATACCTTTGAAACATCCAGTCCATCGATGGATATTTCAAAGGCAAGTAATTTTGAAAGATTTGTGTTCGACTTGTTAGCAAAAGATTGCGCAGAAACCCAAGCACTTTTTGGTATTGACCTTGCACAAAAAGGCCATTTCAATTTGTCTGCTAACAAAGCATTTGGCATGATTCAATCTCATTATGGTTTTTTCAGTGGTAAGAGTACCCATCAAAACCGCTTGGAAACCATTAAAAAGGCTCACGCGAATCAAAATGTATTGCTTGATCCGCACACGGCTGATGGATTAAAAGTAGCCCAGGAATACCTCGAACCCGAGGTCCCAATGCTGGTTTTAGAGACCGCTTTGCCGATTAAATTTGCAGATACCATCGAAGAAGCCTTGGGTTTTGCACCGACTGTGCCAGCCCAATTTGCTAACTTGTTAGATTTGCCTCAAAGGTTTGAAGTCATGCCTGCCCAAGTCTCATTGGTGAAATCTTTCATCCAAGATCGTTGTAATTGATGAACAAGCAAAGTCTTTTCACGCTGGATGATGCGCTGCATCAATTGCTACATGGTTTGAAAACGCTTGACCAACCCGAAAGGATTTCCACCTTTGACGCAGATGGTCGAATTTTGTTTGAAGACGTTCATGCCGAATTAAGTGTTCCATCTTTTGACAACTCTGCCATGGATGGTTATGCATTCAATTGTGCTGATTGGACGGCAAATAACGGCAAGCTTAAAGCAGGTCAACGAATAACAGCAGGTAGTCAATTTAGCGTTTTATTGCCTGGCCAAGCAGCTCGCATTTTCACTGGCGCTCCCATTCCAAAAGGTGCGGATGCGGTCGTGATGCAAGAGGATTGTGAAGTGATAGATGATGAGACTGTTCTCATCAAGGCAAAGCCAACAATGGGTCAATGTATTCGTAGGCAGGGAGAGGATATTGCCCGTGATTCTTTGGTATTAACCAAAGGGACCCGCTTGACACCAGTCAGTTTAGGCTTGGCTGCCAGCATTGGGCTGGCGCAATTGCCAGTTTATCGTCGTCCCAATGTGGCCTTGTTGTCAACGGGAGATGAGTTGGTCATGCCTGGGGAAATTTCGCCCTCTGACTTGCCATCAGGCTCCATTTTCAATTCAAACCGTTATTTCCTGCGGTCGCTATTGTTACGCTTAGGCTGTACGGTGACAGATTTGGGGAATTTGCCAGACAAGTTGGAACAGACAAAGCTGGTGTTGTCTGCCGCAGCAAATTCGCATGACCTGATTTTAACGAGTGGAGGTGTTTCTGTCGGTGAAGAGGATCATGTCAAACCTGCTGTGAATGCACTGGGGCAACTCCACTTATGGTCGCTCGCGATCAAGCCTGGTAAGCCTTTTGCATATGGTCAGATTCGCAATCATCATGATTTGCTTACCCATTTCATCGGATTGCCTGGCAACCCTGTTTCCAGCTTGGTGACATTCTTGTTATTGGTCAGACCTTTTATATTGAGCCTTCAAGGCTGTCATCAAATCGACATGAAGTCCTACGCCATGCGCTCGGATTTCGGTTGGTACAAGGCAGATAAAAGACGTGAATTTTTGCGTGTTCGTCGCAATTCAACGGGAGGCTTGGATCTGTTTCCCAATCAAAGCTCTGGCGTTTTGAATTCTGCTGCATGGGGAGATGGTTTGATTGACAATCCTCCTTACAACTTGATTAACCCAGGCGATATGGTTGAATTCATTCCCTTTAATGATTGGATGTCATGAAAGTCACCATCCGTTACTTTGCGGCCATTCGTGAGCATATCGGTCTGAGCACTGAAGAATGGGAGACTGATGCAGTCGACCTGCATGCATTGCGTTTGGAACTGATTGCCAGAGGTGAACCCTATGCCGTTGCTTTGTCTGATGGAAAAGCCATTCGGATGGCTTTGAATCAACATGTCTGTGATGGGGACAGTCGCTTGGTCCATGATGCAGAAGTGGCTTTTTTCCCTCCGGTCACTGGCGGATGATCAATGCTTTTTTCTGTGCACATTCAAACACAAGACTTTGACCTCAGTCGAGAAATTGCTCGGCTGCGGCAAGATCAGCCTGAAGTTGGCGCTGTATGCAGTTTCATTGGCACAGTGCGAGACCGTAATGAAGGCGATCATGTCGCGTCATTGGAACTTGAGCATTACCCTGGCATGACAGAAAAGTCGATTGAGCAAATGATGCTTGAGGCAAAAGCCCGTTTTGATATTTTGGGCGCAAGGGTCATTCACCGAGTCGGATTGCTTCAACCTTTGGATCAAATCGTATTGGTTGCAGTGACTTCTCCGCATCGTGGCGAGAGTTTTCAGGCTTGCGAATTCTTGATGGACTATCTTAAAACACAGGCCCCATTCTGGAAAAAAGAGGCTACACCTCATGGTCACCGGTGGGTGGATGCCAGGGTTTCAGATGACAAAGCCTTGGCCAGGTGGGGAATCCAAGCCCAAAATGCCTCAGGATGGGGCCCAGCTGCCTTGTAATCGGTCTTTCTAGCCTCAACTATCTCTTTCATCATCAGCAAAGAGGTTCACGATGCGTGTTGACAAATTCACAACCAAATTTCAAGAAGCGCTTTCTGAGGCTCAGTCCTTGGCTTTGGGGGCTGATCATGCCTATATCGAAGCGCCTCATTTGTTGATAGCCATGCTTAGACAAGATGATGGTCCTCGGGCTTTGTTACTGCGTGCCGGTGTCAATATCAGCGCATTGCTCAAGGATGCAGAGGAATCCATGCAGCGCCTGCCAGTGGTTCAGGGACAAGAACAAATTCAAGTTGGTCGCGACTTGATTTCGCTGCTTCAAGCAGCTGAAAAACATGCGCTTAAACGAGGCGACCAGTTTGTTGCCAGCGAGTTGTTTTTATTAGCCTTTGCTGACAGCAAGTCTGAATTAGCTCAAAAAGCCAAGCAACATGGCTTGAGTCAACAAAACCTGTCAACCGCCATTGATTCGCTTCGTGGGGGCGAAAAAGTCCAATCGGCAGAAGCAGAGGGTCAGCGAGATTCATTGAAAAAATACACCATGGATTTGACAGAGCGAGCTCGTGCAGGCAAGTTGGATCCGGTGATTGGCCGCGACGATGAAATTCGCCGGACCATCCAAGTTTTGCAAAGACGAAGCAAAAATAATCCGGTCCTCATTGGAGAGCCAGGTGTTGGCAAGACAGCCATCGTAGAAGGATTGGCTCAGCGAATTGTTGCTGGGGAAGTACCTGACTCGCTTAAAGGTAAAAGGGTTTTGTCCTTAGACTTGGCGTCCTTGCTTGCTGGTGCCAAATTCAGAGGGGAATTTGAAGAGCGTCTTAAAGCCGTATTGAAAGAGTTGGCCAAATACGAAGGCCAGACAATTGTCTTTATTGACGAAATTCACACCATGGTTGGCGCTGGAAAAAGTGAAGGTTCGATGGATGCAGGCAATATGCTCAAACCAGCCTTGGCTAGGGGGGAACTGCATTGTTTGGGTGCAACAACGCTTGACGAGTATCGAAAATACATAGAAAAAGATGCCGCTTTGGAAAGGCGCTTTCAAAAAATCATTGTTGGGGAGCCAACTGTTGAGGCAACCATTGCCATATTGAGAGGACTTCAAGAAAAATATGAAGTTCACCACGGTGTTGATATCACGGATCCAGCTATTGTGGCTGCAGCAGAGCTATCACACAGGTACATCACTGATCGGTTTTTGCCCGACAAGGCGATTGATTTGATCGATGAGGCTGCGGCCAAAATCAAAATTGAAATCGATTCCAAGCCAGAGGTCATGGATAAACTCGATCGCAGGTTGATTCAATTGAAAATTGAGCGCGAAGCTGTTCGCAAGGAACAAGATGAAGCATCGCAAAAGCGCATGGGTTTGATTGAAGATGAGATCATCAAACTTCAAAAAGAATACGCTGATTTGGAAGATATATGGAAGTTCGAAAAGGCACAAGCCCAAGGTGGCGCGCAAGTCAAGGAAGAAATCGAGCGCTGCAAGGTTCAAATAGAGGACTTCAAGCGCAGGGGTGACTTCAACAAAGTGGCTGAACTTCAATATGGCAAATTGCCTGAACTCGAAAAACGGCTAAAAGAAGCAAATGCCCACGAGGAAAATTGGGATTCTGCAATTCAAGGAAGCCGTTTACTCAGAACACAGGTTGGAGCTGAAGAAATTGCCGAAGTCGTGGCACGCGCAACTGGCATTCCGGTATCAAAATTGATGCAGGGAGAGCGGGAAAAACTCCTTTTGATGGAAACACGCCTGCATCTTCGTGTCGTGGGGCAAGATGAAGCCATCCTGGCTGTCTCAAATGCCATCAGACGCTCCAGAGCCGGACTCAGCGATCCTTCAAGACCCACGGGTTCATTTCTGTTTTTGGGGCCAACTGGGGTTGGCAAAACCGAACTGTGCAAAGCGTTGGCTGGCTTTTTGTTTGACAGTGAAGACCATTTGATTCGCATTGACATGAGTGAGTTCATGGAGAAACACTCGGTGAGCAAACTCATAGGCGCGCCCCCAGGATATGTTGGTTACGACGAGGGGGGATACCTAACTGAATTGGTGCGCCGCAAACCTTACTCAGTGATCTTGCTTGATGAGATTGAAAAAGCACACCCCGATGTATTCAATATTTTGTTGCAGGTGTTAGACGATGGACGTTTAACAGACGGACAGGGCAGAACGGTTGATTTCAAAAACGCTGTGATTGCAATGACCTCAAATATTGGTTCAAAGATCATTCAAAGCATGGTGGGACAAGACGCATCAGACATGAAAGACGCAGTCTGGGAAGAGTTGAAAAACCATTTCAGACCTGAATTCTTAAATCGTATTGATGAGACAGTTGTATTTCATGCTTTGGATGCCGCGCATATTGAAAAAATAGCTGATATGCAATTGAAAGTCCTGAGTGACAGATTGGCGCGTATGGATCTTCATCTCATGGTTACACCCACTGCACTCCACGAATTGGCAAAAGTGGGATTTGATCCGATCTTTGGTGCCAGGCCACTCAAGCGAGCCATCCAACAACGCATTGAAAATCCATTATCCAAATTGCTATTGGAAGGCAAGTTTTTGCCAAAAGACGATATCTTTGTATCGGTGGATCCCATTCAAGCGCCGGGAGAATTTATCTTCAGTTCCATGGCAGACGTGAACTAACTAAAGTTGTTCGCCATGAAAAAAGCACCTGCTAGGAGGTGCTTTTTTTCATTTAGAAACAGACTTCAGTGCAAATGTTTGCCAATCAGACCGGCAAGTTCAAACATGGTGATTTGGTCTTTGCCAAAAACTGCTTTGAGTTTGTCGTCGGCATTGATGTTGCGCTTATTCACTGTGTCTTGCAAGTGGTGCTTCTTGATGTATACCCACAACTTGCTAACCACCTCGGTGCGGGGCAGGGGAGATCCACCAACCACGGCAGCAAGCGCTGCGCTGGGTGTCAACGGTTTCATGAAAGCAGCATTGGGTGTTCGTTTTTTAGCTGACGTTTTTTTTGCCGTGGCTTTTTTGACCGCCTTTTTCAAGGTTGCTTTTTTGGCAACGACTTTTTTAGCAGGCGCTTTTTTCGCAACAGGCTTTTTAGCAGATGCTTTCTTAGCGACAATTTTTTTCGCGGGAGACTTTTTTGCGACCGCTTTTTTAGCGGCGGGTTTTTTGACAGCGGTTTTTTTAGCCGCTTTTTTTGCAGTTGCCATGTTCATTTTCCTTCTTGAATTGAGTGAAATGCCGCCTTGGTTTTTGTTTTTGTCGACAGTTCATATCCTAAGGGAGAACAGCCCTTTTTTGATGCCCACTTGTGCAAGTTCGCCTTGGGAATGTTTTTTTGCTCGTTGACAGCAAGCTAAGGTGCTTGTCCGATTTGTTATACCCTTTTGAGTTGTGCATTGGGATGATTTAATTTGCAATTTAATTTCATTATGCGGAAAATATTTGCACATATTTCTCCTTTTTTTCTTTTGAACTGCTTTGGACTGTTTAATATTTGATATTTGCATGGTATGTATATGATTCAATTGACATTTTTTATTCTTATATAAGACACAAGAGATTTTCAAAGTCTTATATAAGACATAAAATAAACCGCGTGCGATTTCAAACACCTTTCTATTTAGTCACTTCACCGGAGACATGTCATGTCAAGAGCATCTATCAGCCGCGCCCAGCAAATTGAAGAACTTGAAAAGGACTGGGCAACCAATCCTCGCTGGAAGGGCATCAAACGCGGTTATTCAGCCGCTGATGTCGTTCGCTTGCGAGGCAGCATGCCCATTGAGCACACCCTTGCCAAGCACGGAGCTGAAAAATTGTGGGAAAAAGTCAATGGTGGTGCCAAAAAAGGCTATGTCAATGCATTTGGTGCCATCACGGCAGGTCAAGCCATGCAACAAGCCAAAGCAGGATTGGAAGCCGTTTACCTCTCAGGCTGGCAAGTGGCAGCTGATGGCAACACATCTGAGACCATGTATCCAGACCAGTCTTTGTATGCGTATGACTCAGTGCCCGCAATGGTGCGTCGTATCAACAATACCTTCAAGCGTGCAGATGAAATCCAGTGGGGCCGAGGCATCGAACCCGGTCACCCAGCGTTCATTGATTACTTCTTACCAATTGTTGCGGACGCTGAGGCGGGGTTTGGTGGTGTCTTAAACGCTTTCGAATTGATGAAGAACATGATCACCGCTGGTGCAGCGGGTGTGCATTTTGAAGACCAACTGGCTGCAGTGAAAAAATGTGGCCACATGGGCGGTAAAGTGTTGGTCCCCACACAGGAAGCTTGCGAAAAACTGATTGCCGCACGCTTTGCAGCGGATGTCATGGGTGTGTCAACCATCGTGCTGGCTCGAACTGACGCTGAAGCAGCCAACTTGATCACCTCTGACCATGACGCCAATGACAAACCATTTTTAACTGGCGAACGCACGCAAGAGGGATTCTTCAGGGTGAAAAATGGACTTGAGCAGTCAATCAGTCGTGGCATTGCCTATGCACCGTATGCTGATCTGGTCTGGTGTGAGACCGGCATACCTGATATTGGTTTTGCGCGTGAATTCGCTCAAGCTGTTCATGCTGCTTGTCCAGGAAAATTGCTTTCCTACAACTGTTCACCCTCTTTCAATTGGAAGAAAAACCTTTCGGACAAACAAATCGCATCCTTCCAAGAGGATTTGTCTGCCTTGGGTTACAAGTACCAGTTCATTACCTTGGCAGGTATACACATCAACTGGTACAACACATTTCAGTTTGCCAATGCATACGCCAACGGTGAAGGCATGAAGCACTACGTCAATATGGTGCAAGAGCCTGAATTCGTTGCGCGTGACAAGGGCTACACTTTTGTATCGCATCAACAAGAGGTCGGTGCAGGTTACTTTGACGATGTCACCACGGTCATTCAAGGCGGATCTTCCTCGGTAAAAGCTTTGACCGGTTCTACAGAAGAAGAGCAATTCCATTGAAACGGTAATCATGACTCCAAGGGCGTAAAATGCACCTCGGCGTTTAAGTCAGATAACTGAGCGCGGCCTGTGCCGCGCTTTTTTCATTCTTCATCATGGTTCAGATCACACTTCCAGACGGTTCATTGCGTGAATACCCCGGTCCAGTCACCGTGGCAGACGTGGCGCTATCTATTGGTTCAGGATTGGCAAAAGCTGCCTTGGCAGGCAAAGTCGATGGAAAAGTGGTCGACACCAGTCATGTTCTCACGGGCAATGCATCTTTGGCTATTGTGACTGCCAAAGATGCCGATGGACTTGAAGTCATTCGCCACTCGACAGCGCATCTGCTCGCCTACGCGGTCAAGTCCTTGTTTCCCTCAGCTCAAGTCACCATTGGTCCCGTGATTGAAAATGGCTTCTATTACGACTTTTCTTTTGAGCGACCTTTCACCCCTGAAGACTTGGCAGCGATCGAAAAACGCATGTCTGATTTGGCCCAGAAAGATGAGCCAGTTGTTCGCAGGGTCCTGCCCCGCGATGAAGCGGCCAGATATTTCAAGTCACTGGGTGAACACTACAAAGCCGAGATCATTGCAAGCATTCCCCCTGGCGAAGATGTCAGCTTGTACAGTGAAGGTGAGTTTGAAGATCTTTGCCGCGGCCCGCATGTGCCCAGCACTGGCAAACTCAAGCATTTCAAGCTGATGAAAGTCGCAGGCGCCTATTGGCGAGGCGACAGCAAAAACGAGATGTTGCAACGCATTTATGGCACTGCCTGGGCTACCAAAGAGGAATTGCAACAATACCTCACCCAATTGGAAGAAGCTGAAAAGCGAGATCACCGCAAGTTGGGACGAGAGTTGGATTTTTTTCACATCGACGAGCATTCGCCAGGCACTGTCTTTTGGCATCCCAAGGGTTGGACGCTGTGGCAAGAAGTAGAGCAATACATGCGGCAGGTTTACCGCCACAACGGTTACCAGGAAGTCAAAGCCCCGCAGATTTTGGACCAAGGTTTGTGGGAAAAAACCGGGCATTGGGACAAATACCGTGAAAACATGTTTGTCACCGAATCTGAGAAACGAGACTTCGCGCTCAAGCCCATGAACTGTCCAGGGCACATCATCATCTACAACCAAGGCATCAAGAGTTACCGCGACCTCCCATTGCGTTTGGGGGAGTTTGGTCAATGTCACCGAAACGAACCATCAGGAGGCTTGCATGGCATCATGCGTGTGCGCGCCTTTACGCAGGATGATGGCCATATTTTCTGTACCGAATCCCAAATCCAGCCAGAAGTCATCGCTTTCACGACGTTGCTGCAAAAGGTATACAAGGATTTTGGCTTCAGCGACATCATTTACAAACTTTCCACCAGGCCAGACAAGCGAATTGGCTCGGAAGAGAGTTGGGACAAGGCAGAAACTGCCTTGGCCATGGGGTTGCAGGCTTCTGGTTGTCAGTTTGAATATTTACATGGTGAAGGGGCTTTTTACGGTCCCAAAATCGAATACACCCTCAAGGATGCAATTGGTCGCGAGTGGCAATGCGGAACCATCCAAGTGGATCCAAACTTGCCTGAGCGTCTAGATGCTGTGTATGTGGGTGAAGATGGTGCACGCCACCGCCCGATCATGCTTCATCGTGCTATTGTGGGCAGTTTGGAGCGGTTCATTGGCATTTTGATCGAGCAATATGCCGGCGCATTGCCCGTTTGGCTTGCACCGGTTCAGGTTGCGGTCCTCAATATCACTGATTCTCAGTCAGAATATGTCATGGATGTGGTCAAAAAGCTGAAAAATCAAGGGTTTAGGGTGGTACAAGACCTCAGAAATGAAAAGATCACGTATAAAATACGAGAGCAGTCAATGCAAAAGTTGCCATACATCTTGGTCATGGGTGACAAAGAGATGGCATCAGGTACCGTCGCAGTGCGCGCCCGAGGCAATGTTGACCTTGGTGTGATGCCACTCGAAGCTTTCTTCCAAAAGTTAGCCTCTGACATTGCAAACAAACACTGATTTCCAGTGTATGTGTGTATGACGGTTTTCCCTGTCAACTTTGACAGTTTTTTTGAAGGATTGAACCATCGTTACTGAATTTCGCGATCGCCGACAACGCGAGGAACGCAAGCACCGCCTGAACCGGGAGATCATGGCCCCCGAAGTCCGCGTAAGCGGCCCCAACAATGAAGCCATAGGCATACTCAGTTTGGCTGATGCTTTGCGAATGGCTGGCGAACTTGATGTCGATCTCGTTGAAATTTCGCCTACGGCTGTGCCCCCTGTGTGTCGGTTGATGGATTACGGAAAATTCAAGTACCAAGAGCAAAAGAAAGCAGCTGAAGCAAAGTCCAAGCAAAAAGTGATTGAAGTCAAAGAGATCAAATTCCGTCCTGGCACAGACGACGGTGACTACAACATCAAGTTGCGCAACATCAAACGCTTTTTGGACGAAGGTGACAAATGCAAAATAACCTTGCGTTTTCGAGGTCGTGAAATCACTCACCAAGAAATTGGCATGGCTTTGTTGCAAAGAATTCGGGATGAACTAGCTGACCTGATTGTGGTTGAGCAGTTTCCTAAATTGGAAGGCCGGCAGATGATCATGATGATCGCACCGGGCAAGAAGAAAACGGGTAGCGTAGCCAAACCCGCGACAGAAGTTGCGCAAGCAACGCCTGCATAAAGGCCACGCAAAAGAAGTGTCTCTGGGCCAACAAGTCTGCGTCAGGTTCGCAGCGCCTCATGAGCACAAACAAAAAGGAGCATTCACATGCCCAAAATGAAGACCAAAAGCAGCGCAAAGAAGCGTTTTCGCGTTCGTCCAGGTGGTACCGTCAAGCGCGGTCAAGCCTTCAAACGCCACATCCTGACCAAGAAAACCACCAAGAACAAGCGTCACTTGCGTGGACCCACAGGCGTGCATGAAACAAACATGGGTCACATGGCGCAAATGCTACCCATGGCTGGCCTGTAATCAACGGACGAACAAGGAGAACTTCATATGCCTCGCGTAAAACGTGGTGTGACGGCTCGAGCCAGACACAAAAAAGTACTTGCCCTTGCAAAGGGTTTCCGTGGACGCCGCGGTAATGTCTACCGGATAGCCAAAGAAGCTGTGATGAAAGCAGGGCAATATGCCTACCGTGATCGTCGTGCCAAAAAACGTGTCTTTCGTCAACTCTGGATTGCACGCATCAACGCTGCAGCCCGTGAGTTTGGTCTGACATATAGCCAATTTGCCAATGGATTGCGAAAAGCGACCATCGAGATCGACCGCAAGATGCTGGCCGATTTAGCAGTGCATGACAAAGCTGCCTTTGGCCAAATCGTTGACCAAGTCAAGGCGCGTTTAGCAGCTTGAAAAGGTCAATGGCCTGTGGCTTGATCTCCAGGCCAGCGAGTTGATCCCAGGGGATTGAGGCAGTTTGAGGCTTCAATCCCTTCTTCATTTGGAACCGTGAGAAGACATGAACCAGCTTGATTCTTTGGTTAAACAAGCCCAAGACTTGTTTGCCAATTGCGATTCACCGGTCGATTTGGAAAACGCAAAAGCCCAGTTTTTAGGCAAAGCAGGGCGTATTCCTGAACTGATGAAAGGTTTGGCTAAGCTCGATATAGACGCTAAAAAAAGCCAAGGCGCATTGATCAATCAAGCCAAACTAGCCATCGAGTTGGCTTTGAGTGAGCGGCGAGCGGCTTTGAATGAAGCTGAGTTGGCGACCCAACTCAAAGAAGAAGCATTAGACGTCAGCTTACCTAGCTCGAAGCGGTCGCTTGGTGGCTTGCATCCAGTCAGTTTGAGTCTAGAGCGCATCGAAATGATCTTCAGCTCCATGGGGTTTGAAGTCGCCCAAGGACCAGAAATTGAAACGGACTGGTTCAACTTCACTGCGCTCAATACGCCGCAAGACCATCCTGCACGGTCCATGCACGATACCTTTTATGTCGAGGGTGGTTATTTGTTGCGCACCCACACCAGCCCGATGCAAATTCGCCATGCCATGGCGCATGTCCAGCGGCACCGGGAACAGCTGGACAGCGGACAGGAAATCCCTGAAATTCGGGTTATTGCGCCCGGGCGAACATACCGTGTCGACAGCGATGCCACCCATTCACCCATGTTTCACCAGTGTGAGGGTTTGTGGATGGGTGAAAACATCAGTTTTAAAGACTTGAAAGTGGTTTTCACTGATTTTTGCAAAACCTTTTTTGAAAACGATGACCTGGTTTTGCGGTTTAGACCCAGTTTTTTTCCATTTACAGAGCCAAGTGCAGAGATAGATATTCAATTTCCAAGTGGTCCTTTGGCAGGGCGTTGGTTAGAGGTAGCTGGCTCCGGTCAAGTGCATCCAAATGTGGTGAAAAACATGGGGCTGGACGCAGAGCGATACATAGGCTTTGCGTTTGGCATGGGGCCTGATCGGCTCACCATGTTGCGATATGGGGTAAATGATCTGCGTCTGTTTTTCGATGGTGATATTCGCTTTCTCAGTCAGTTTCAATGATTTTGGCAAGACCTAACCATGCAGTTTCCTGAATCTTGGTTGCGTGAGTTCTGCAACCCACCTCTGACCACCGAACAACTGGCGGACAAACTGACCATGGCGGGATTGGAAGTGGAAGACATGCGTCCTGTTGCACCCGTATTCACCAAAGTGGTGGTGGGCGAGATCAAATCTGCAGAGCAACACCCAGACGCTGATCGATTAAAGGTGTGCCAAGTCCTTGTTGGTCAATCTCAGTTGCTTCAAATCGTCTGTGGTGCGCCCAATGCCCGCGCGGGCATCAAAGTGGCTTGCGCCTTGGTCGGTTCTGAATTGCCACCTGGGGATAGCGGTGAAGCGATTCACATCAAACTGGGTAAGTTGCGTGGCGTGGAAAGCCAAGGCATGTTGTGTTCATCCAAGGAATTGAAATTGGCTGATGACAGCGTTGGCTTGTTAGAGCTAAGTGGTGATGCGCCGGTCGGCCAAGACATTCGAGCGTATTTGAATTTGGACGACACGCTTTTTACCTTGAAACTGACACCAAACCTGGCGCATTGTTTAAGTGTCTTTGGTATTGCGCGTGAACTCTCGGCCTTAACGGGTTCGCCATTAATCACCCCGAAATTCTCAAAATTGCCTGTGACTTCGAATGATCTTGTAGGGGTCGAGATTCAGGCACCTGAATTGTGCGGCCGCTTCAGTGGCCGCGTGGTCAGGCATGTCAATTCCAAGGCCAAAACACCCGTCTGGATGGTTGACAGATTGGCCCGCTGTGGACAGCGCAGCGTCAGTCCATTGGTGGATATTTCAAACTATGTGATGTTCGAGTTGGGTCGTCCATCTCACATATTCGACTTGTCCAAAATTCATGGCGGCTTGGTTGTTCGCTGGGCTCAGGATGGTGAAAAACTGAAACTGCTCAATGGCACCACAGTTACCTTGGATGGACAAGTGGGTGTCATCGCAGATGAACAGCAGGTCGAGTCATTAGCGGGCATCATGGGTGGGGACGCCACTGCGGTGTCAAATGAAACCCAGGATATTTTCATCGAGGCTGCTTTTTGGTGGCCACAGTCGGTTATTGGGCGATCCAGAAAGTTCCATTTCTCAACCGAAGCGGGACACCGCTTTGAGCGGGGTGTAGACCCTGCATTGACCGTGCAGCATATTGAACACATCACAGCATTGGTTCTATCGATTTGTGGCAACTCACAAACCACAGTGGGTGAAGTGATGGATCAACAAATCAACATGCCCCTGGCATTGCCAGTCACCCTAAGGGTAGAACGAGCCTGCAAAGTCTTGGGCATGTCAATCAGCCAGCAAGTCGTCGTCGACACGCTCAGGTCCTTGGGTTTGGCATTGATCGAAGAAGCCCCTGGCATCGTCACAGTGACCCCACCATCCTATCGCTTTGACATCAAAATGGAAGAAGACTTGATAGAAGAAGTGGCTCGCATGATCGGCTACGAAAACTTGCCATCCACACCGCCCTGTGCGCCCATTGTTCCCAAGTTATTGCCAGAAAGCCAACGAAATCCTTTCACGGTTCGCAGACAGTTGGCTACGTTGGGCTACTTGGAAACCATTAATTTCAGCTTTGTTGACGCAAAATGGGAACATACATTGGCTGGAAACCCCAATCCAATCGAGTTGCTCAACCCGATTGCCAGTCAAATGGGCGTGATGCGTTCGTCTCTGATGGCCTCTTTGTTGCATGTGGCTAAATTCAATCTGGACCGTAAAGCATCTCGGGTGCGTTTGTTTGAAATCGGTCGGGTTTTTCTTCGTGATGAAAGCATTCTTGACTCCTTACAAACCGTTGCAGGCATAGACCAACCCATGCGAGTGGCTGGTTTGGCTTTGGGTCCGAAAGAAAGTTTGGGATGGAATACCGATAAATCGATCACCGATTTCTTTGATGTCAAGGCAGATGTTTGTGCTTTGATGGGGCAAAAATCCTTGACATTCGTGGTAGCAGAGCATCCAGCTTTGCACCCGGGTCGCTGCGCACGCATCGAATACAGTGGCCAAGCCATCGGTTGGCTTGGAGAGCTTCATCCTCGATGGCGTCAACAATGGGACTTTTCCCATGCTCCGGTGTTATTTGAGTTGGCATTGGATGCCGTGCTCTTGAATCAGGTCGCACTGGCGAAACCAGTGGCCAAGCTGCAAGCCGTAGAGCGTGACCTGGCTCTCGTCGTGGATGAATCAGTGACGCATCAAGCCCTGATGGATGCTATTTGGCTAACTCCGTTGGATGGCTTGCTTGAGGGAGCTGTTCTTTTCGATGTCTATCGTCCGCCGAAACCCGGTGGTTCGGTGGCGATGGGCGAAAAGAGCCTGGCAGTTCGCATCACCCTGCAAAGCCAAAACGAGATGACTTTGACCGATCCCCAAATTGAATCAGCCGTGCAAGCTATCGTTTCGCACTTGTTCAATCAACTGAATGCCAAATTGAGAGCCTGAAAGGAACGACCATGGATTTGTCTTTTGAAAGCATTGAAACACCTGCATTGACCAAAGCGCAGTTGGCAGAATTGTTGTTTGACCAAATTGGCTTGAATAAGCGTGAATCCAAGGACATGATCGACGCATTTTTTGACCTGATATCACAGCGCTTGGTTAACGGAGAGGACGTGAAAATTTCAGGCTTTGGCAATTTCCAAATTCGAACCAAGGCGCCCAGGCCTGGTCGCAATCCTCGCACCGGTGAAGCCATTCCCATCCAGGCCAGGCGTGTGGTGACTTTCCATGCCAGCCATAAACTCAAGGAACACATCCAAGGGGTCTTGAGCCCAACGGCTGAATAAAGAATACTTACCGATTCATTTTTTTTGTTGACTCCTATTTGCATGCTAAAAGATGCGGCAATTCGGGTCGCTTTCATAAATCAGTTGCTTTATTTTCATTTTTTGCGGTCGATACGCTTAACTCAGGCATTGACTTCGTGTAACCTCTCACCTCCTTTTGACAACTGACTGAGTTCATGGAGACTTCTCTCCCTTCCATTCCTGCCAAGCGCTACTTCACCATCGGTGAGGTGAGCGAGCTGTGTGGTGTCAAACCACATGTGCTGCGGTATTGGGAGCAAGAATTCACGCAGTTGCGTCCCATGAAGCGTCGTGGCAACCGCCGTTACTACCAGCACCATGAAGTGCTCATGATTCGCCGCATTCGTGACTTGCTTTATGAGCAAGGCTTCACGATCAGTGGCGCCAGAAACAAACTCCAAGAATTGATTCAGGCCGAGCGGGACAAAAAACGTGCAGGTGAAGTCATGCTCAGCGGCTTGGATGAACTTGAAGACAATTTGTCTTTAGCTGAAAACAAATGGGATGAAGCCTGGCCTTTGAATCTGTCCGAGGCGGATGCGAGCAAATTGCAATTGCTCAGGCAAGAACTGTTCGAGATCAGAGGCTTGCTGGACTGAGCATCTGGTTGCTGGCAGCTATAATGCTCCTCTCGGCGTGTAGCGCAGCCTGGTAGCGCACTTGCATGGGGTGCAAGGGGTCGCGAGTTCGAATCCCGCCACGCCGACCACTATCAACGCTCAACGCTGGTATTCATGCGGAGCCGACCCTTTTCCTATCTGCATATTTGCATTTGTGTGCGCATGAAAAAAACATTTTTATGGCTATGCTTGCTCAGCTTGAACGCACATGCTGATTGGCGCTTGATTTTGACAGAACTTGACCAATCAAAGTATTTCATTGAGCCCACGAATATGGCGTTGACAGATGGTTTTCACAGAATATGGGTGCTTAACCAATTGCCAACAGCGAATGCACAGGGAACCCGTTCATTCAGATCTATCGAGGAATACGACTGCAACCAGCGCCAAGCCCGTTTGATGCACATCACAGCTTTTGCAGGTGACATGGCAACTGGGGTTGTTTTGGGCCGTCGATCGGGCAGTGGCGCATGGGTCAAGCCCGAACTGGGTTCAGTGGACGAGTTAATCATGTCCACTGTGTGCCAAACACCCTGACCTGTTGAATTAACGAACCAACCACTCTGTCGACTGAATGCTGAAAGGACGTGTTGCACTGTCTGGCGCTTGTCCATAACGGGGTAACTCGTCCGCAGATCTGGGTGCCACTCCATGCGAAACCATCAAAGCGTGATGAAAAGCAGGAATGTCGCTCGCTTGTTCTTCTTTATGCGCACCAGACTTGACTGCCACAAGCCATTGTTTGCAAGGGGTGTTCAATGGGGCATTGGTTGCGCAATAACGCCAGTTTTCCGCCATTGAGAGTGTCGGAATCAGGACGGCGCTGATGACTGAAATAGTATTTAAAAATTTCATTTTCTCTTCTTTCAAGAATATTTAAGCATGATTTCGTCGACACAGCAGATGCAGACAAACTGGACGAGCAAGTTCAGTGCCTGATTTTTTTTTAGCCAGGTCTTGAGTGATAGGGTGTCATTTCATGGCTATCAGATACGATTTGAGGGGAAAATGGATCAAGCTTGAAAGAACTTCAAATGGCAAAGATGGTGTGTGAGAAATGCGGCGTGGCTTCTGATGAAGCCAAGCCTTTGCGTTGCGTCAAGTGCGGTGGCAAATCCTTTTATTAGTCCAAAGGTTCTGCATTCGCCAGCAAACCTGCTTCAGTGATCAATCCTGCGCCTGAGTCTCCTGCCGTGCCTGCGTATGCAGAGCCCACAGCCAGCAACGTCACCTTATTTGACAAATATGGTGGTGTCCCCACCATAGCCAAATTGGTTAGGGCATTTCATAAGGAGATCATGAATCGCCACCATTTGGCCGCCTACTTTGATGGCATCGACATGGCTCAATTGGCTGAACACACGGTGAAGTACATGGCTTATGTCATGGGTAAACCGGCAGAAATCTACACGGGCCGTGACATGTACACCGCCCATGCCAAGTTTCATATCCATGGCATTCATTTCGATGAAGTGGCCGATGTCCTGAAGGACATATTGGTTGGTGCTGGAGTGGCCAAACCGGATGTGGCATTGATCATGCGTCGTGTCGAGAGTGTTCGAGAAATGATCGTTGTGTAAAACTGGAGTTAAGGCTATGAATGCATCCTCTACCAAAGCATTTCCAGCTCGAAAACGGTTTTCCCAATCCCTTGCGCCTGCGATTGCCTCGCACACCTTCAACGAATTGGCTCTGCTTTATGTGGCGAACCATGCACAGACCATGTCGAGTGCCCAACTCAACCGTCGTATAAGTCACCTCGGCCAGCATTTGCTGTCGGCTTTGGGCTCTACATGCCTGACAAAGATCACGGTCTTGCGAGTTCAAAAATGCTGTTTTCGACTCGAATTTGAGGGAATGTCTACCAAGGACATTAAGAGCTGCATGGCGTCATTCAAGGCATGCCTGAAATATGCCGTCAAGTTGAATTGGCCAGTGCCTGCTGACTTGTTGAAGGCATTGCCAACTCAGGATGCCATCCTAGAAAGTACGGCCAGACAACATCTCAGTCATGAAGAGTTCTCATGTCTTTACCAAGACCTGATGCAGGACCTTTCAGGCCAGTTTTTCCATTAATCACCTGGGCTGCCGATCACGCCCTGCAAGATCACAAATTTACCTGAAAAGGGGGCCTTTGCTGAGCCTTGAGAAAGCAGCTGTTGTTGGAAGCCAATGGCGCTGACTTGTATTTGATATTCGTGTCCCAGTGTCGTGAAGTTGTCTGGGCAGGGGCCTGTGTATTTGTCTAATGAACCTGCCGGTATTTTGAACTCAGTGGGGAAACCACTTTCGTTTGTGAGCAGGCCGCCACCGCCCCCATGCTCCGGGTTGCGGCTGTCTAAATCCGACATTTTCACCTCAAGGCTGCGTGTACCTGGCGGAATGTTTTTCACCTTGATGGGTGGCGAGATAGGTGAGCAATGGTGCGAAATCAACCAACGGAATTCGACCACCAAATTCGACTCTGCCAACGCGGTTTGGTTCAGCACCCACAGACACAGGACAAACCATCGTTTCATTTGAATCTCCCAAGGCAGCAAAGTCTGTCACGCAATACACTGACAGATGATAAGCATGAATCAAGAAGCGGTGCAAAACCAACTTGTCTCCGCATTCTTTCAATTACCATTTGCTTAAGCGATTGACTTAAACTTCTTAAATTGTATGAGCAGAGAGTGAAAAAATGCGAAGTGATTTAGATATTGCAAAGGAAGCAAGTCTCAAACGAATTTCTTTATTGGTTGAGCAACAACTGGGTATCCCTGATTCACATTTGTATGCCTTTGGACACCACAAGGCCAAGTTGTCGCTAAAACACATTGCGTCCATGCCCGCCAAAAAAGACAGCAAATTGATTTTGGTGACGGCTATTTCCCCAACGCCAGCAGGAGAAGGGAAGACCACCACGACAGTAGGTCTGGGAGACGCTTTACGCAAAATTGGTAAGAACAGTTTGATTTGTTTGCGTGAACCTTCTTTGGGCCCAGTCTTTGGCATGAAAGGCGGCGCAACTGGCGGCGGTATGGCTCAGGTGGTGCCCATGGAGGACATCAATCTCCATTTCACTGGTGACTTTGGTGCGATAGCCTTGGCGCACAACCTGTTGGCTGCGATGTTGGATAACCACATCCACCATGGCAATGCCCTAAAGATTGACACCCGACGCATCACCTGGAAAAGAGTCATGGACATGAATGACCGCGCATTGAGGCAGATGGTGGTGGGGTTGGGCGGCACGGCCAACAGCGTGCCCCGTGAGGATGGTTTTGATATCGTGGTCGCTTCCGAGGTCATGGCGATTTTTTGTTTGGCCACCAGCCTAAAGGACCTGAAACAACGCTTGGGCCGAATAGTCGTGGCCTACAAAACGAATGGTGACCCTGTCTT
>Ga0214923_10002578_pt1 | contig 23864 bp, 13 predicted proteins | sample LL1510_MetaG_FD_177993 | JGI IMG/M metagenome (GOLD analysis project Ga0214923, IMG submission 177993) | Freshwater microbial communities from Lake Lanier, Atlanta, Georgia, United States - LL-1510 | ecosystem: Environmental > Aquatic > Freshwater > Lake | place: USA: Georgia | collected...
GTGTGACCACCAGACCCACGCCGGCTCGGCACCACACCTGACGCATCCCACGGACGACCCCAGCATGGCCGACATCCTTCCCTCGATCACGTCGCCCCACGATCTCCGCGGGCTCTCCGTCGAGCAGCTGGAGACGCTTGCGGTCGAGATGCGGCGGGCCCTCACGGAAGTGGCGGCGTCGCGGACCGCCCACTTCGCCTCGAATCTCGGCGTGGTCGAGCTCTGCCTGGCGCTCCACCGCGTCTTCGACTTCAGCCACGACCGGCTGATCTGGGACACGGGCCACCAGATCTACCCCCACAAGCTGATCACCGGCCGGTACCCGCAGTTCGGCACGATGCGCACGCGGGGCGGCCTGATGGGCTACCCGAACCCCGAGGAAAGCCCCTACGACCTGTTCATGACCGGCCACGCCGGGTGCAGCGTCTCGACGGCCCTCGGCCTGGCGAGCGGCGACGGGCTGATGAACGAGGGCGACCGCCGGAGCGTGGCGGTGATCGGCGACGGCGCCCTGCCCTCGGGCATCGTCTTCGAGGCGCTCAACAACGCCGGCTTCCTCAAGAAGCGGCTGCTCGTGATCCTCAACGACAACAAGATGTCGATCTGCCCGCGGGTGGGGGCGTTGGCCGAGTATCTCGACATCATCCGCACGAATCCCTGGTACCGCGGCCTCAAGCAGCAGGCGGGCGAGATCATCAAGGGCGTGCCGGTGGTCGGCGAGCAGATGGAGCGGATGCTGTCGGGCGTCAAGGACTCGATCAAGACCGGGCTCCACGGCGGCGCACTGTTCGAGGCGCTCGGCGTCCGCTACTTCGGCCCGGTCGAGGGGCATTCACTGCCCAACCTGATCCGCTACCTCGAACTCGTGAAGGACGAGAAGGGGCCGATCCTGCTCCACGTGCTCACGGAGAAGGGCCACGGCTTCAAGCCGGCGGAGCAGGATCCCGTCTTCTTTCACACGCCCGCCCCCTTCGAGTGCGACGACGAGGACTGCATCGTCTCGATCAAGAAGTCGTCCGCGAAGGCCTACACCGACATCGCGGCGGGGGCGATCGCGGCCGCGCTGCGGCGGGACCCCCGCGTGACCGTGCTCACCGCGGCGATGTGCCAGGGCAACAAACTGGAAAAGGTGCGGGCCGAGTTCCCCGAGCGGTTCTTCGACGTCGGCATCTGCGAATCGCACGCGGTGGCCTTCGCGGCCGGCCAGGCCAAGGCGGGCTGCCGCCCGATCGTCGACATCTACAGCACGTTCCTGCAGCGGTCCTACGACCAGATCTTCCAGGAGGTCTGCCTGCAGAACCTGCCGGTCAGCTTCATGCTCGACCGGGCCGGGCTGACCGGCCCCGACGGCCCGACGCACCACGGCGCCTTCGACCTGGGGTATCTGCGGCTGTTCCCCAACATGGTCGTGATGGCCCCCGGCGACGAGCACGACCTGACGGCGATGCTCGATTTCGCGCTCGAGCACGACGGACCGGCGGCGATCCGCTATCCCAAGACGGTGATCGAGCGGCAGGCCGGCCCGCGAACGCCGCTCGAACTCGGCCGGGCCGAACTGCTGGCCGAGGGCGGCGACGGGCTCGTGATCGCCTGCGGCACGCTGCTCGGCGAGGCGTTGAAGGCCGCGGCCGCGCTGCGGGAGGAAGGGATCGAGATCGCCGTCGTCAACGCCCGGTTCGTGAAGCCGCTCGACACCGCCCTCTTGCTCGAGCGGATCGAGGCGGCCCCTTGGACGGTGACCGTCGAGGAAAACGCCCTGCCCACGGGGTTCGGCTCCGCGGTGCTGGAGATGGTGTCCGATGCGGGGCTCGCCGCGGGGCCGATCGCCCGGCTCGGCCTGCCCGACCGGTTCGTCGAGCATGGCGAGCGGGGCGAACTGCTGGCGGAGATCGGCCTCGATGCCGCGGGCATCGCGGCGGTCTGCCGGCGGCTGGCCGGCCGCGGGCCCGGTGCGGCCGCCTCGATCTCCCACCTGGCCGCCGACCACTGATCGGCCGGCGCCTCAGGCGTCCATCTCATCCTCGGGGCGGTTCGTCGATGACCGGTCTCTCGCGCCTGCGAAGTGAGCAGCCGCCACCCGGGCCGCTGGCCGTGGTGATCGCGGGGGCACCCGCCGTGGCCACCGAGATCGGCCGGGTCGCCGAGCTCCTGGCGACCCGAGGCCATCGTGTCACGAGCGTCGCCCAGGAGCCGGGCGACGGGACTGCGCCGGGCGACGGCACTGCGCCGGCCGCGGGCGACACGCCCCTCGTGGGGGCCGATCTCGTGGTCGTGCTCGGTGGTGACGGCTCGATCCTGCGGGCGGCACGCTGGATGGGCTATCGGCAGGTGCCGGTGCTGGGCATCAATCTCGGGCGGCTCGGCTTCCTCGCCGACACGCCGCGGACCGACATCGCCACGGCGCTCGCCGAGCTCGAAGCGGGCCGGTTCCGGCTCGTGGACCACATGATGTTCGAGTGCGAGGTGGTGCGGGAAGGCCGCGTCATCCTGCGCGAGCTGGGGCTCAACGAGACCTCGCTGCTGGCCGGCCCGCCCTTCACGATGATCGAGATCGACCTCGTCGTGGACGACGAGCCCGCCACGACCTACCGTGCCGATGGCCTGATCGCCTCGACACCCGTGGGCTCCACGGCATACAACCTCTCGGCCGGCGGCCCGATCGTGCGCAAGGACATGGACGCCTTCGTGTTCACCCCCCTCAACCCGCACACGCTGACCAATCGCACCGTGGTCGACTCGGCCGCGCGGCGGTATGAGCTGCGGGTGCCGCGGCCCAACTCCGGCTCGGCCTGCCTGGTCGACGGCCGGGTGGTGGCGGCGCTCGCCGCGGGCGACGCGATCCGCGTGCGCCGGGCCGAGCCGCGATTCTCGCTGGTGGAGATCGGCGGCCACGGTTACTACCGCACGCTCCGCGAGAAGCTGGCCTGGGGCGGAGGGCTGCGGGCCGCCGAGCCCACCCGGCCGGGGTCCCGCTCATGACCGCCGGGCCCCGGCTCGCCGACAACCTGCTGACGATCGTCGGCGGCCTGGTCGTCGCCGCGGCCCTGCAGGCTGCGGAGCCGACCCCAGCGCCGACGCCGACCCCGCGCACAGACGGCGTCCTGCTGCGGTACGTGTTTCGATCCGGTGACGACCTCGCCAGCGCGGTCACGCATCGGGCGCTCACCGAAACGACGATGAACGGCGTCACGCAAGCGGTGGAGACGAGCACCGACTCCACGCGCACCTGGAAGGTGGTGGCGGTCGACGACGCGGGTCAGGCCACGCTCGAGCAGGTGGTCGACGAGGTGACGATGACATCGCGGTCGAGCGACCAGGGCGAAGTCCGCTGGGCGAGCGCGGGCCTGGCCGATCCGCCGCCGGGCTACGAGGGTGTGCGGCAGAGCCTGGGCGTGCCACTGGTGCGGCTGCGGGTGTCCGCCGACGGCCGGATCCTCGAGCGGCGGGAACTCCGCCCCTGCCCCGCCGCCGCCACCGGCGACCTCGTGATCGTGCCGCTCCCCGAGGAGCCGATCGTGGTCGGGCACGAGTGGACGGTGCCCGACGAGGTCGTGGTCGAGGTTCCCAACGGCCCGCGGAAGGCCGTGCGCACGCGGCTGCGGTATCGGCTTGAACGGCTGGAGGACGGCATCGCCACGATCGCGGTCGACACGACCGTGCTCACGCCGGTGGACGATCCGCGGCTCGAGGCCCGGCTGCTGGAGCGGATCTGGGACGGCACCGTCCGGTTCGACGTCGAGGCCGGCCGGATCGTGGGCCGCCGCACCGCGATCGACCGCCGGTGGTCGGCTTCGGCGGCCCGCAGTCGAGCGTCCGCTACAAGGCGAGCCTCGAAGAACGGGCCGAAAGCCCGAAGCGGGCGCCGTAGCGCCGCCCAGCTCGCGGTTGCCCGTGCCATCGCGCGGACGCTCCAAGGTGACGCAGGCTCGGGGTTGCCCGACCCCGTCGCCCGGACGTTCGCTGCGGCCATCCTGGCCTCCGCTCACTCGATGCTGGCCTTCGCTTCGCCATCCTGGCTGCGCTCGGCCAGCAACGCCGGCTCCGGGGCACGGGCAACCCCTCGCAGCCCAACGGTTAACGTGGAAGCAGGCAACCGGATTCGTCTGAACGAACGTCGCGTGCCACTCTGCGCACGAACACGGCAGCCCGGAGGTGCTGCCGGCGGGCGGGGCCGAAGGCCCGAGGCCCGCGAAGCCCGCCGGGGCCATGGATGGCCCGCCGGGCGTAAACTCAGCCTGCGCGGAGGATGTCTTCGACGCGGCGGATCGCCTCTTCGACGTCCCAGGCCGACTCGGCCAGCACGATCCGGGCCCGCGTGGCCAACCACTCGGCGACCGTCTTCTGTGCCGCGATCACCGTCGAGTGGCTGCGGCGGCCGAAGTGACCGCTGATCTCGGCGAGCGCCGCGTGCGTGTGCTTGCGGGCCAGGTACATGGCGAGCATCCGGCCGTGGCTCACGGCCCGGGCCCGGCTGCCCGATTGGAGGCCGCCCCGGTCGATGCCGAAGGCCTGGCAGACCGCCTTCTCGATGTCGGCCAGACGCACGCCGCGGCCGCCGGCCCGCACGAGATCGGCGAGCGCCTCCTCGGCGAGGCCGAGGCTCACCGGCACGCCCAGCATCGTGCTCGTGGCCTCGAGGCGGTTGACGGCGCCGTAGAGTTCGCGGGCATGCCTCGTCATCGAGGCGGCCACGTAGTGGATGACCTCGTCGGGCACCGCGAGCCCCCGGCCCCGGCAGAGCGAGGCGACGATGCCCCGCCGCACGTCGTAGTCGGGCGGCGTGATCCGGGCGGCCATGCCGCCGCGAAGCCGGGCGAGCAGCTCGGGGCCCAGTTCGGGGATCGATTCCGGTTCGCGGTCGCAGCCGAGCACGACCTGCCGGCCCTGCCGCTGGAGGGCGTCGATCGTCTGCTGGAGTTCCTGAAGCGTGGCCCGCTTGCCGACGAAGAACTGCAGATCGTCGACCACGAGCAGCTCGGCCGATCGGCAGGTGCGGCGAAAGCCGGGCAGACCGGTGCCGTGCAGGGCCTGAAGGAAGCCGGTGGTGAACTGTTCGGCCGCGAGGAACACGGCCTGCGTGCCCGGCCGCAGCTCCCGGGCGCGGTCGCAGAGGCCTTCGAGGAGGTGCGTCTTGCCGACGCCGCTGGGCCCGTGCACGACCAGGGGCGACATCTCGCCCGGACGTGCCGCCGCCAGTTCCACCGCGGCGAAGGCCATCTTGTTGCCGGGCCCGACGACGAAGTCGGCGAGACTGGAGCCACTCCGCCGGCCGACGTTCCCGACGGCGGGCGCGGCCGCGGGCGGCGTGCTCTCCGGGGTGGGCCGCACGACCGTCAGGCCCTTGGGCGACGGGGCTGAAGCTGAATCAGTCGGCTCGCTCGCGGCAGCGGCCGCGGGCTCCCAGGTGAGGCTCGCCTGCGGCCCGCAGATCGCGGCCACGGCCTCCTCGACGTCGCGGCGAAAGGTCCGCCGCAGCCATTCGTGGGTCAGGCCTGCACCGGCCTGCACGACGATGCCCTTGCCGTCCGCCGCCGGCAGCCAGGTCGCCTCACCGAACCAGACGGCGAACCGCTCGTCTCCGATCCGCTCGCGAACCGCGGCCCGCACGCGCTCGGCGGCCGGCTGCGACTCGACGGCCGTGGAAACGACGGCTCTGCGCATGGATCCTTCCCTAAGCGGACCGACTCCTCGGCCCGATCGAAATCCCTTCCCGCCCGACATCGACTCGGGCCGTCCGCGAGGAACGAGTCCTTCACGAACGCGATGCCGCGCGAGTATAGGAGTGCTGGCAGTGCTGTCAAACCATCGCGACGCTCCACGGCAACCGCTGCGATGACGGAGGCGACGCGGTTTTCACGGCCGCGGCGGCCTCTTGTTCGGCGAGCCTCCGCCGTCGGTATACTGCGGGCCGGCGGAATGCACCGCACTGACGGAGAGGGACTTCGACCATCATGGTTCACGACGTTCACGAAACGCGTCGATTCCGCTCCGCTCGCGAGTTCAACAACCGTCTGACCAGGAAGACGTCGGTGTTCGCCGTGATCCTGGTCGTGAGCGGTTCAACGCTGCGGGCCACGGACGACGCTGCTCCGCCCGCCGGACCGGCGTTCGAAGCGGGTGACATCTCGATCGGCGAGCCCATCGCCCTGCCGTTCGCCAGGCCCAAGGCGGCCAGTGGTTCCCCGGCGGCGGCAGGGGCCGCCGAGCCCACGGTCTCGGCAGCGCCCGGCCAGGGCTGGCTTGGCATCACGGTCGCCGAGTCGAACGTGCCCGGCCGGTGGGTGGTCGATCAGGTCGCCCCGAAGAGTCCGGCCACCGCTGCGGGCATCAGCCCCGGAGACGAGGTGCGGGCCATCGGCGGACTGCCGTTGCGGAATGCCGACGACGTGGCCCAAGCCCTGACGTCGATCGCCCCCGGGCAGGATGTCCGGCTCGCGATCGGCCGGGGCGAACAGGTCTCCGACGTCACGCTCACGGCCGTGTCCCGTCCGGCAGCCGTCGCCAGGTCGCTTCCGACCGCGGCCGCCACCGACGTGGCGGCCGCTGCTCCGGCCACGCAAGACATCAACGCGACAGCGTTGGCCGCGCCGCTGGAAGCCCTGCCCCCCCTGCCGATCGGCGGGGTCGACGCCTCGCCACAGACCGCACGCGAGACCGCACCCCTGGCCACCCTGCCGCTCGCCCCGCGCGGAGCCCCCGCAGCCGACCCGCCGGCGGCTCTTCCTGCGACGCTCCCGGCCGCGCTTGCCGCGCCACCGGCCGCCGCGTTTGCCGCCGCGCCGTCCATCACCGCCGCCGCCCCGCCCGCGACCGAGGCTGCTGTGGCGGCCCCGCGGTTCCCCGGGCCCGTCGAATCGGCGGAACCGCGCACCGCGCCAGTGGCCCGCTACGAACCGGCCGCCCCCGTGGCGGCCGCCGAGCCGCCCGCACGCCTGCCGCAGGCGGCCGGGAATGCCGGTGGCCGGATAGCGCTCGGTGTTCGCACGATCCCGATCGACCCTGGGATGCAGGCGCGGTTCAACCTGCCGGCGGCCAGTGGCGCCTACGTGATCGGGGTGGTGGGCGACCTGCCGGCCTCGAAGGCGGGCGTGCCGCCGGGCAGCGTGATCGTGGCCCTCGACCAGCGGCCCGTGCGCTCCCCCGACGAACTCACCCGGCTGGTGACCAGCGGCCCGGTCGGCAAGCCGGTGCCGCTCGAGTACGTGCTGCCCGGGGGCGCCTCGCGCCGGGCCGAAGTCGTCCTGCAGGCGCTCGAACAGCCGCTCGAGGAAGCCCTCGTGGGCTCACCGGCACCGGCGGGCGTTCCGACCCTCGAGCCCCAGCCGACGCCCACCGTGGCACGAAGGCCGGCGCCGAGCGACGAGACCGCCGCCCTGCGAGCCGCAATCCGCCGGCTGGAATCGCGGCTGCAGGCGCTCGAGCGGCGGCTGACGGATCGCTGAGGTCAGCCTCAGGAAACCACGAGCATCGCCCGAGGCCTCAGGCCGCCGCGGCGCAACCGTCGCACGCGGGCAGGCCGTGGTGGGCGAGTTCCTCTTCGAGCGGCACCCCGGGATCCCCCGGCTCGCGGGCCCGCTGCAACGCCACCCGCGACGCCTCCTTGCGGACGGCCCGCTGCCGCGGGCGCCGGTGGCGGGCGGTCGCCCAGGCCTCGGCCTCGTTGGACAGGTGCGTGAGCAGCGCCTCGATGCCCGCCCGATGCCGCTCGATCCCGTCGCGGTCGAGGTCGGCCGGCACGTGGATGGCGCGGCTGACGACGCCCCGGGCCCGGGTAAACGGCCGCGGGATCGCGAACCGGTCCCAGGTTCCCGCGCGCCAAGGGCGGTCATAGCCCATGCCCATCGCCACGATCGGGATCCCGAGCGTGCTCGCCAGGAAGACGCAGCCCGGCGCCAGCCGCCGGCGCGGGCCGCGCGGACCGTCGGGCGTGATCGTGAGGTTGCCGACGGCGGCCCGCTCGGCGAGCTCCCGCAGCGCCGCGGAGCCGCCCCGGAAGGTGCTGCCGCGCACGACCCCGAAGCCCATCATCCGGGCCACGCGATCGAGGATGTTGGCGTCGGTATGCCGCGAGAGCAGCATCGCGATGTTGGAATGGCCGCGCAGATAGAGCGGCATCAGGATGTTCTCGTGCCAGAAGACGTAGATCTTCGCGCCCCGGTACCGCGGGTGCACGGGATCGACCTCCGGATCGCCGAACTCGACCTGGTAGTCGAGGGTGCCCATCCACTGGCGGATCGCGGCCGTCGAGACGAGCGACCAGGCGCCGATCGCGAACGGGCTCGTGACATTCATCGTTGCAGGTCCTTCCTTGGACGCGTCGGCCGCGGTGGCCGCCCGCTCAGTCACCGTACCAGATGCCCTCGAACACCTCCTCGGCGGGCCCGGTCATCGATACCGGCCCCGTCCCGGACCAGGCGAGATCGAGGCGACCACCGGGCAGGTCGGCCGCGAGCTGGCCATCCGTGCGGCCGGTCAGCACGCCGGCCACGCAGACCGCAGACGCGCCGGTGCCGCAGGCGAGCGTGATCCCGCTGCCTCGTTCCCAGGTCCGCATCCGGACGTGATCGCGGGCCAGCACCTCCACGAAGTGCACGTTCACCCGGCGGGGAAAGGAGGGGTGCCGCTCGATCCGCGGGCCGATCTCCTCGAGCGGCACGGCGGCCACGTCGCGGCAGTAGAGCACCGCGTGCGGATTGCCCATCGAGACGCAGGTCATCCGCGGGTCGAGGCCGCACGCCTCCCACCACGGCTCACGCGGGCCGAGCGGCTCGCAGGCCGCCTCGACCACCCGCCCCGCGCCGACTCCAGTGACGGGGATCGCGGCCGCCTCCAGCAACGGCTCGCCCATCTCGACCCGAACCTGCGAGCGGCGCCGGCCGGTGGGCCGCACGAGCACCGTGAGCACCCCCCGGCCCGTTTCGATCGTCACGGCCCCCGCCGGCGCGTGCCCGCGGGCGACGACCAGATGGGCCACGCACCGCACGCCGTTGCCGCACATCTCCGACTCGCTGCCGTCGGCGTTGAACATCCGCATCCGGGCGGCCGCGCGGGACGAGGGCTCCACCAGGATCAGGCCGTCGCCGCCCACGCCCGTGTGCCGATCCGAGATCCGCGGGGCCAGCGCGGCCGGATCGGCCGGCGGCGATTCGGCGAAGCAGTCGACGTAGACGTAGTCGTTGCCGAGGCCGTGCAGCTTCACGAACTTCATGATGGAATCCACTCTAGCAGAGTGCCGCCGCCGGCGGCGCGGGCCGGACTCAACGCTGCAGCTCCGATCGCATCGCCGCCCGCGTCGCAGGCGCGTTGCGCTTGGCCTGGAACTGCTGCACGGCTGCCGCGAGGGTGGGGAAGGCCTCGGTCGACGTGACCGGCTCGCCGAGCGTGCCGTCGACGTGGACGAGCAGGAACTGCCCGCTCGCGCCACCGAGCAGCCGCTTCATCGCCGGCAGCTGCGTTTCCGATTCCCCCATGATGGGCCGGAAGGTGAGCTGGATGTTGGAGTCGAGGTCGACCTCCCCCGCGCCGACCAGGCTGATCGCATCGCCGGAGAGTTCGATCGTGTCGAGGTAGGCCCGCGGCCCCTCGATCCGGAAATCGACGGTGCCGCTCTCGAAGGCGGTGCGGTCCGGCGCCTTGACGCGCAGAATCTTCAAGAGTGCGACGATCACCGGCAGCTCGTAGAGGTCGGCATCCCGCAGCCGCAGCTGGCCGCGACCCGAAAGCGAATGCGTGCCGGCCCGTGACCCGCTCACCTCGACCGCGCCATGCACGCGGCCGCGGGACGACGTCGGGCCGGCGGAGAGATCAGCCCCCAGTCGGCCCAGGTCGGCGTCGGCCAGGGCCATGGCGACGGTGAACCGCCCCCCGTCGCCGGCCGCCACGCTGCCGTCGAGCTGCAGGGCGCCGCCGCCGATGCGGGCGGTGAGCCGCCGGGTGCCCCCGTCGCCCCCCGCGGCCGCCGCCCCGAACCGGGCCCCGGCCGGATCGATCATCAGCGGCCCGCGCACGCCCGTCACCTGGAGTCCGCGCCAGATCGCGCTGTCGATCGCGATCTCGCCGAGCGACCGCCACGTGCCGCCGTCGCTCGTGCCCCGCAGCCGGATGCCGCCGTGCACGTGCTCGAGCGGCACGCCGACATCGAGCGCGGCCTGTTCCATGTCGAGCTGCATGTCCCAGGCCGCGGCGGCCGGGCCCGGCACCAGGTCCGTGCGGCCGCCGGGCAGCGTGACCTCGCGCGGCGCCGTGGTGTAGATGTCGAGCGCCCCATCGACCGACAGCAGGCCCTTGAGCCGCACGCCGGCGACGGCCTCCTGGAGGCCGGCAGGGAGCGCCCGCAGCACGTCGTGGTCGGCCCGAAACCGGTCGGCGGTGAGCCGTTCGAAGGCCACGTGCCAACCCCCATCGGGCGTGAACCGGCAGCTGCCTTCGGTCGACACGGTCGTCCGGGCGTGCACCCCGCGGATCCCCTCGAACCGCAACAGCCCGTCCTTCCAGGAGAGCCGCCCGCGGAGCTGCTCGAGCCGGTAGGGAAACCAGGCCGGCTCGATCGACACGGTGTCGCCCACCGGCGTGGCGTCGAGCTCCACCGTCGTGCGCCGCTCTCCCACGCGGTGGCGGACACGGGCCGTGAACTCGGCCGTGCCGCGCGGATCGACGTCGTCCCAGATCCGCCGCATCCCGGAGGGGAGCGCGTCGCGGAGCTCGGGCTCGAGCACGACGCCCGTGCCCGTGAGATGCAGCGTCAGCTCGTCGCCGCCCGCGCCGTCCTGCTCGAGGCCGCCGGTGCACCGCACGATCCCCGTGTCGTTGGTTCCGGTCACGTCACGGATCGTCCAGCGTCGGCCCTCCATCCGGATGCTGCCGGTGACGTTCGAGAGCGGGTAGGGAAAGCCCGCGTAGGCCAGCGTGCAGCGGTTCAGGCGGATGCCCAGCGTGTTGAGGAATCCCCGCTCGAGCCGCGGGTCGCGGTCGTGCCGGAAGGCGAAGTCCGCCGTGCCGGTGGCCCGCAGCGTGCGGACGATGTCGGCCTGCCGGGCCGGCAGGGCGGCCAGGAGCGCCTCGTCGATCCGCATCCCCTCCCCGCGGACCTCGATCCGACCCGGCACACCGGGCGTGGCCGCATCGAGGGTGCCCTCGACGTGCACCGGCTGACCGCCCGCGACGCCGGTGAGGTGCATCTTCACCGCGCCCGACTCGTAGGTGACGGTGCCGACCGTGCGGTCGACGCGGTAGGGAAACCGGTAGTAGGTGAGCGAGACGTTCCGGCATCGGACCGCGAGCTCCGGGGTCATCACGCCCGCCCGCCGGACGAGGCGGGTCCGGAGGTCGACCTCGCCGGCCGGCAGGAGCTTGCTCCAATGCGAGGCCAGCGACGCGGGCAGGAACGGCTCCCAGTGGCGGCCCACGATCAGCCGCTCGGCCTCCATCACGAGGTCGAAGTCGGCGTCGGCCGCCCAGCCCGCCATCTGGCCCGAGGCCCGCAGGAGCGTGGAACCGGAATGCCCCTCGAGCCGCTCGCAGCGGATGCCCGACCGGTCGGCCGTGAACACCGCCTGGATGTCGCTGATCGCATGCGGCAGTGAGCCATGCTCGTAGTGGCCCGCCTCCAGCGCCCCCGCCACGGTGAAGGTGGCCGCCTCGAGCGCGGCGAGCGAGCCGCCGGCGGTCCAGTCGAGGTCGATGCGGCCCCGCAGCCCGGCCAGGTGGTCGGCCAACGGGGCCGAGGCCGGCAGCAGGCCACGCAGCCGGGGCGACAGCTCGAGCGCCGCGACCCGGCCACCGATCGCGAAGCCACCGGAGGCGTCGAGGTGCCCCTCGAAGTCGGCGTGGTCGAAGAGGTCGCCGGCCACCTGCCCGCGAAGCGCCGTCCGGTTGACGGCGGCCGGCCCCGACTCGGGCCGCAGTTCGAGGCTCACGTTTCGCAGCAGAAACCGCCACCCCTCGACCGCGTCGGCCACCGCCAGCGTCGCGTCCTCGACGTCGACGGGGATCCCCGGCCCGGCACCGCGGGCGGCGAGCAGCTCGGCCACGTTCCACCGGCCCGTACCGTCGCGGCTGGCGTGCACGACCGGCCGTCGCAGGCGGATCGCCGTGATCCGTGGCGCTCCCGTGGCCAGCTCGGCCAGCGTGGTGCCGCACTCGACGTCGATCTCGTCGATCGTGAGCATCGGGCCGCCGGCCGGCGCGGCCGAAGCCCCGTCCCCGCGGCCGGGCGCGAGCGAGACGCCGCGGATGGTGATGCCCTCACCCTCGACCAGGCTCGCCGACCGGACGGTCACCTCGAGTTCCGGAAACGTTTGCCGCAGCCGGCTCTCGACCCGCCGCCGCACCTCCTCGCCGATCCGCTGTGAACCCAGCGCGGCGGCCACGACCACCGCCGCCACCGAGAGCGGCAGCGTCCAGCGGACGAGCGTCCAGAGGGTGTCGGACAGCGGCTTCACGTGGGTGACGGCGGAGGGAGGTCGGCGCGGACCTCCCGCGGCGGCGCCGGAATCCACCGGTCGCCGGACGTGAGGCCGTTCGAAGGGCGGGAAAGTAGGGATCGCCCCGGCGCCGGTCAACCCGCGGGGTGGGCCGCCGGCCGAGCCAGAACCCGCCATTTCTCCAGCCTGCGCCGGTTGCTATAGTCTCGCCACACGCGGGCGCGAGGGGGCCGCATCCTCGCCCCCCGGCCGCCCCGGCTGCTCGCTTCCATCCCGTCTGGAGTCCGCCCGCATGGCCGCGCACCACGTCGACCACTCGCCCACCGCCGGTAACGTCCCCAACGCCTCCCGGCTGCTGTGGGCCGGCTTCATGGCGATCCTCGCGGCGGGCGTCGGCTTCGCGATCCGCGGCGGGATCCTCGGCCAGTGGGCGGAGCAATACGGCTTCACGCAGACCGAACTGGGAGCGATCACCGGCGGCGGGCTGACCGGCTTCGGCATCATCATCCTGCTGTCGAGCCTGATCGCCGACCGGATCGGCTTCGGGCCGCTGATGCTGGCCGCTTTCGTGATGCACCTCGTTTCCGCCGGCCTGACGCTGGCCACCGGCGCGGCCTTCGCCGCGGGGTGCAAGCCGCTCGCCTTTCAATGCCTGTTTTGGGGCATGTTCCTCTTTGCGATCGGCAACGGCATCGCCGAGGCGGTCGTCAATCCGCTGGTCGCCGCGCTGTTCCCGAAGAACAAGACCCACTACCTCAACATCCTGCACGCCGGCTGGCCCGGTGGACTGATCCTGGGGGGCTTGGCCAGCTACTTCATGGCCGGGAACGACTCCGCCAAGCCGATTCCCTGGCAGGTGCAGATTTCCTTGTTCCTGGTCCCGGTCGTGCTGTACGGCCTGATGATGCTCGGGCAACGGTTTCCGAAAAGCGAGGCGAGCAGTTCGGGCGTCTCCTACCGCGACATGCTCGGTGAGCTCGGGCTTGCGGGAGCCGCCGTCATCTGCTGCCTGCTGGCCCTGTTCTTCAAAAGCGACCTCGGCCTGTCACCGCTTCTGTCAGCCGGCATCGCGTCCGGCCTGCTCGCCTTGTTCGGAGCCGCCACTGGATTTCGGTTCGGCCACCTCCTGCTCGCCTTCCTGCTGCTGGTGCACGCGATGGTCGGCTACGTGGAGCTCGGCACCGACTCGTGGATCTCGAAGATCACGGGGGCGATCATGGCCAACCCGGCCAACGGCCTCTTGCTGTTCGTCTACACCTCGAGCCTGATGTTCGGGCTGCGGTTTTTCGCCGGCCCGATCGTCGAGAGGATTTCCCCGCTCGGACTGCTCGCCATTTCCGCGCTCTTCGGTGCCGTCGGCCTGACGCTCCTGGGCAACGCCGAAGGGGCCGTGATGTGTGTCGTCGCCGCGACGGTCTACGGGATTGGCAAGACCTTCCTCTGGCCGACCATGCTCGCGGTCGTCAGCGAGCAGTTCCCCAAGGGTGGCGCCATCACGATCGGAGCCGCCGGCGGCGTCGGGATGCTGGCGGCGGGTCTGCTCGGTGGCCCGGGCATCGGGTTCCTTCAGGACAAGAACGCCTCGGAGAACCTGCAGGCGGCAAGCGCGGCCGTCTTCGAGCGGTATCGGGCTCCCAAGGAGAACGAGTTTCTGACCTTCAAGGCGGCCGGGCTCGACGGCGCGAAGGTGGGGGTGCTCGAAGACGGTGGCAAGGAGGCGGAGCGGGCGCTGGCGCTCATGAAAAAGGAGCAAGCGAACCCCGACGCAGTCGCCGCCCAGCAGAAACTGGTCGCCTGGTGGACCGGCACGGCGGCCGCCACGAGTGCGGCGGACAAGCCCCTGGTCGAGGCGGCCGGGCTGTTCGGGGGCCGGCAGGCGTTGAAGCTGACGGCACTGGTGCCGGCGACGATGTTCCTCTGCTACGCCGCGCTGCTCGCCTGGTTCATGATGCGGGGCGGGTACCACGCCCGCGGTGTCGGCCACTGACGCTCAGCACGGCGGCCGGAGGGTGAGCTGGCCGTTCGCCACGATCGAAGCCCGCACGCCGCCCGGGAAATGGGCGGTGGCCGGCTCCGCCGTCTCGCCGGCGACGAAGGCCGCGAGCTGGCCGTAGTGCCACGCCGTCATGTCCCGCCGCGGCCAACCTTCCCGTTCCCAGAGCCGCGCGAACAGCTCCGCGAGAAGCTGCCGATCGAGCGCTGCCAGGCCTTTGAAATGGACCGCGACCGTCCCATCGTCTCGGCGGCTCGAGCGGGCGTCGAGCAGGTGCTCGGCGGCGCTCGCAAGCGCCGCGGCGGCGGCCGCCGCCTGCCCCCCGAGCCGCACGATCGCCTCGGCGGCGGCCGGATAGGGCCCCGCCGCGCACCGCGGGAGCACGTCGTGGCGGAGGAAGTTGCGGGCCCGGGCCGGATCCGCATTGGTCGGATCCTCGCGCCACGCCTGGCCGACCGCCGCCAGGAAGGCCCGCCCGGTTTCGCGGCGCACGTGCAGCAGCGGCCGCACGAGCGCGACCCCGTCGGCGAGCGGCCGCGATCGTCGCATCCCGGCGAGCCCGGCCACGCCGGTGCCCCGTAGCAGGCGGTGGAGGATCGTCTCCGCCTGGTCGTCGGCGGTGTGGGCCACCAGCACGTGACGGGCGCCGGCCTCGTGGGCGGCCTCGGCCAGAAACCCGTATCGCAGCCGCCGGGCCCGCCCCTCGAGCCCCTCGTGCCCCCCGGCCGTGGCGACGTCGAGCCGCCGGCCCACGAACCGCACGCCCAGCCGCCCGGCCAACGCCCTGACGAAGTCGGCGTCAGCGGCGGAGTCGGGCCGCAGGCCATGATCGGCGTGGGCGATCACGACCCGCTCCCCGGCCCCCACGGGGGCCAACCGGGCGACCGCCAGGGCCAGGGCCACGCTGTCGGCCCCGCCGGAGACGCCGACGAGGCTCGGGAACGACCAGTCGTGCGTCGCCGGCAGCCCGGCCGCCACCGCGGCCAGAAAGGCGGTTTCCGCGGCAGGGCTGGGGGGCGTCGAGGACATGGGCAGGCTCCGGAGGCCGCATTGTGCCATGGCCGGCATGCGGTCTGCCGGTCGGGCCAAGCGGCATTGAGCGGCCCGCGGGCTCCGGCTAGCCTCCCGCCTCGACCGGCCCGCTTCCCGAGGAGCCCCCCATGCATCCCCTGCCCCGCCGGCTTGCCATCCTGGCCCTGCTGCCGCTGCCCCTGGTGACGGGCTGCTCGACCTTGCTCACGGTCGCCTACCTCGTCCAGCCGGCCGACATGCCCGCCGAGTTCAACGGCCTCAAGGGCAGCAAGCTGGCCGTCGTCTGCCGCCCGATCATCGAACTGGAGTTCACCGATGCCGGCTCGGCGCGGGAACTCGCCACGCTCGTGGGCGGCCAAATCGAGGACAGCGTGCGGCGGTCGTCCGCCGTCGGTCAGCACGAGGTCTCCCGCTGGATCGACGAGAACGAATGGACCGACTATCAGGCCGTCGGCGGAGCCCTCGGCGTCGATCACGTGGTGGGCATCGACCTGGAGGAGTTCCGCCTCCACGAGGGGTCGACCCTCTACCGCGGCCGCGCCGCGGTCAACGTCCGGGTCTACGACATCGAAGAGAAGAAGGTCGTGTTCCAGAAGCGGTTCGACGACCTCGCCTTCCCGTCCAACAACGCCATCCCGTCGACCGACATGTCCGAGGCCGAGTTCCGCAGCATGTTTCTCCGGGTGCTTTCGCAACGGATCTCGCGGCTGTTCCACGCCTACGAAAGCCGCGACGTGTTCGCGGAAGAAGGCCTGACGTTCTGAACTCACGGCTTCGCGGCCATCCATGGCCCGCGAAGCCGTGAGCGGTCGGAGGGCGAGCCGAGGTCGCCCTCGACCGCCAACGCCGGCTTCCTGGCGGCAGGTGTCAACGCGCCGCCGAGACTCGACCCCGGCCGCCGGCCGCACTGGCTTTAAGGCTGCAGGGGCATCCATGCCCCCCTGCCGCCTTGCCGGGCCTCCGCCCGGCGGCCGCACCTCCGGGCGGCCGTGCTCGTGCGCGTTGCGGCGCGCGATGCCCGCTTCGACGAATCCAGGCGTTGGCTCTCCCGTCGGCCGTTGGACTGCGAGGGGTTGCCCGTGCCCTCGAGCGGGCTGTGGAAGCAAGCGCAGGCATGGATGCCGGAGCGCTGCGGACACGCAGTGAACGGAGGCCTGGAGGGCCGTAGTGAACGTCCAGCGAGAGGGCATGGGCAGCCCCGAGCCCGCACGCATGACGTCGCTCCCAGGCCACAAGAACCGGGAACGCCGAGCCTCAACCAGCGAGGGGTCTGGCCACGCCCAAGCAATCAGCTGGTCAGATGTTCTTCAGCGGCCGCTTCGGCTGCGGCGGGGCGAGCATCCGCTTCTTGTCGTCGCTCTGGTTCGGGTTCCCGTTGCCGTTGCCCGGCTTCGGGGCGTTCACGCCCGTGTAGGTTTCTTCCCACGAATACCCGAGCGGGGTCCGGAGTTCCTCGGCGGCCATCTGCGCCCAGGGCGTGCCCGGATGCTCGGACACCACGCGCCGGAGCGCCTCGTCGGCCTGCTTGGCCAGCCGCTCCGTCTGAGACCCCACCTGCGAGACGTCTGCGCTCGGATTCAGGATCCAGGTGTCGTTCTTGGGATTCTTGAACTTCATGCCCGCCTTGGCCTGGGCCAGCATGATGTTGTAGGCGTTGGTCCGGACCTTGAGGGCCAATACCCTTCCCAAAGCCAGATCGAAGCCGGCCTGCCACCGCTTCTCCTCCGGCGCGATCTTCGCCCGGTCAGGCACGCCGGCCGCCAGCGTCCCATAGAGGGCATCGATCTTCGGCTCGAGCACCGCGGCCTTCTTCTGCGCCTCGCCGAGCAGGAGGGCCAGCTTGCCGTCGTCTTCACGCGGGAAACGCATCGTGGGCGCCTCCATCGGACTGAGCTGCGCGGCCTTGGCGGCCGCCACCAACGACGACTTGGCCTTGTTCGCGGCCAGCATCTTGTCGATCTGGGCAAGCGGCAGGTAGTCGGGACGATAGTCCCGCATCGTCTTCGAGTCGAAGAAGTACCGCAACTGCGACGACATCGCCGCGGTGGCCGAGTCGCTCACCCGGCCGCGGGTATCCCGATTGGCGTGGACGGCGAAATAGATGCCTCCGGTCTCCGCACACAGCTTCGAGAGGCTGAAGGGCCCGAATCCGGAATCGATCGGCTCGTCAGGCGAGTTCTTCGGCCGGACGTCGACGAACTCGGGGTAGAGCGACTCCGGCCCCTGCTCGACGACGGCCCACTGCTCGTCCGCGGCGTACTTCGGATCGAACTCCACGAACTTCATCTTCACGTCGCGCCGGCCGAAGGGAGCCGGAACTCCGACCACGAACACCCGCATGGCCTGGGCCCGGCAGAACGTGGCGACCGCGTCGGCGTATTGCTGGTCGTTGCCCACTTCATCGGTGAAGTTGATGATCATCACGTTGCGGCGCTCGGAACCGGACAGACGGATTTGCTTGGCCTTCTTGGCCGCCTCGGCGATCGCCGTGAACGTGTTTTCGATGCCCGACTCGTCGATCGGAATCCGGGTGATCGCCGACACGACCTCCGACACTTCCCGCGTGGGCTTGTCGATCACCGGCGTCACCTGCTTGCCGTAGGCGTAGACGAGGTTGAACAGTTCGTTGGCCTGGGCCGTGGACGTCAGGCCCAGCTCGTCGAACACCCGCTCGAGCCGCGAGGCGATCTCCTTCCGCTGTCCGGCGAGGCTCACCGACTGGTCGAACACCCAGCACACGACGGTGGACCGCTGTTCGAGCGAGGCGGCGATCTCGAGCGTGAGCCGGTCGACGGCGCCGGTGGCGCCGGTCTCGCCCATCCCCGAGGCACCCTTGACGGTGAGATTCTCGTCGTAGTTCAGGCCGGTCGACACCACGTCGAGGGGCTCGATCGTCATGTCGTCGCTGACGAGATCGGGCATTTCGACCGCCACGACCGACACGGGCGCCACTTCCTGGGCGACCGATTCGGCCGACTCGAACCCTTCGTCGCTCTGGCTGCCCGGATCGGCCTCGACGAGTTCGTCGAGCGAGACTTCGCGCGGAATCTCGAGGACTTCCTGCTCCTCCTCGAAGGGGGTCTCGATCACGGCGATGGGCTTGGGGGCCTGCGAGACCGTCCCCAGGCCGGCGAACGACAACGAGACCAGCACCGCGACGTGAATGACCAGGCTGACGGCCCAGGCCGGGGTGTCGCCGTCGAGCGGCGTCTCGTCCTCGCCCGTGTATTCCTGAAGCTGCCGCCGCGCGCTCTCCAACATACCCATTGATCGTCCTCGTTTCCGGCTGAACGGCACCACCGCCGCGGTCAGGATCATACCGCGAAAATGCCTGCCGCGGCCATCGTGGCAGACGTGGAATTGTTCGGCTCCGGCGCGATAATCTATTCCCCGGGGGTCCCCGCGGGCCACCCCCCGCAGAATCGTCACGCTGGAGCCTTCCCATGCCGACCGCTCGCCCCAACCCCCCCTTCAGGACCGGCTTTTTGTCGTGGTGCTCCGGGGCGATCGCCGTGGCCACGCTGGCTTTCGCCTGCGGGGCCGCCGAGCCGGGCAAGGAGGGGGAGAAGCAGCCGCCCCCGGAGCCGGAGAAAATCACCCTGCCGACGACCGACGGCGTCGAGATCGGGGCTTGGGTCTATCGCGTGGCCGACGACACCGATCCCGTGGCGACCGTCCTCGTGCTCCACGACCTCGGCGGCTCGCACGAGACGGTCGAACCGCTGGCCAAGGCCCTGCAGGCGGCAGGGTGCAACGTCGTCGCGCCCGACCTGCGCGGCCACGGCGCGAGCGAGATGCCCAAGTTGGCCCGCGCGGCCGGAGAAGCCGGCCAGTCCAGCCTGCTCAAGAGCGGCGACTTCGCAGCCATGACGGCCACCTCGGGCGGCCGGTTGCGGGAGCAGTCGGCCGTCCGCGGCGACGTCGAGGTGGTGCGAAACTGGATCAAGCAGCAGGCCGACAAAGGCTCGTTGGGCTTGGACAAGCTGTATGTCGTCGGATCAGGCTTGGGGGCGACGGTGGCCGCGACGTGGACCGTGCTGGATGCCGCCTGGCCGCCGATCGCCAGCGGCAAACAGGGAGGCGACGTCAAGGGCGTGGTGATGATCGACCCGGCCTTCGTGATCAAGGGGTTTTCGATCGCCAAGCCGCTGGCCGTCGAGCCCGTCAAGTCGAGCCTGCCGATCATGATCATCGCGGGGGGCGAAGACCGCGATGCCTCCAAGGTCTTCGACCAGTTGAAGCGGGCCCGGCCCAGCGGCTGGTACGACAGCCGGATGTTCGATGCGGAGGCCCGCGGCAACACCTCCCCCGCCAAGGACAGCGAGGCGTCGCTCCTGTTTCTGAAACTCGGGGGCAAACTCGCCGGTGACCGACTCGCGGCGGCCCGGTCCGCCGATCCCCGCCAGCCCGACCCCGCCAAACTGATCCTGGCGTTCATCCAGGCCACGTCCGACCGCTGAGCGTCACGAAGCGGCGTTCAGCCAGGGATCAGCCGGCGGCGGAACGGGCTGCGCCGCGGGCGCTCCCGGCTGCCCGAGCGGGGGATCGATCGACCTGCCGTGGCCACCGGCCGCATCGGGGCGGGGGAGCACCAACTCCACGCCGATCGGCAGCACCGCCGGGTCGGCCAGCAGACCGCGATTGGCCTGCCAGATGATCGCGGCGGCGGCCGGCGTGCCATAGAACCGCGAGGCGATGCCGGTCAGGTCATCGCCGTCGCGAACCCGATATGTCGACGCGGGCGGCGACGACGGTTCGCGACGCTGCTGCACCTCCCGACTGAATCGGGCCGTCCAGCCCACGGCGACCGGCGGCGGCCGCTGGCCGTCGATCAACGGCGGCGGCGGCACGGCCAGCGTCGAGCGATAGGCGGCGGAGAGATCCGGGGCCGGGCCGGACGACCCGATCGCCGTCGGGGGAAGCGGCGCGGGAGGCTCGGGCGGGTGGTATTCCGACCGCGGGCCTGGCATCGGCCCGGCCGGAGCGGCCGGCCATGCCGAGGGCGGAGTCGCGGGCTGGCTCGGTGCCGGAACGCCGGCCCAGGGAGCCGGTTGTGGCACCGTCGCCCCCGCCATCGCCGGCAACGGGGACGGGAAGGCCACCGGAGCGGCGGGAGCCGCCGGGGCCTCGCGCCACGACTTGGCCACGATCAGGGCGGTGGGAGCGGCGAGCATCGTGCCCGCCGCCAGCATGCCGAGGCCGACGATCAACCGGAGCGTCCGCGCCAGTCCTTCCACGACCATCCTCCGGGCGGCACGGATTCCGGGAATGCCACGCAGGTGGATCCGAGCCGCCTCTCAACCATGCCACCCTGCGCGGGCCCCGGCGACCGGCGGCGCGGGTTGGCCGCCCGGGGACGCAGGCCGCCCGCTCCCCGAACCGCTGCCGCCGTCAGGTTCGGCAGGGTCTTCAGGACCGGCGCAGATTCTCAATTCGCGCGTCAGGCGGGCTGCGGGATCGCCCGCTCGGCCACGGCCGCTCCGCCAAAGCGGTGCTGCAGCCAGATCACGAGCGGGGCCGCGATGTAGACCGTGCTGTAGGTGCCCGAGATCACGCCCACGAGCATCGTGAAGGCGAAGGCATGGATCCCCGGCCCGCCCACGAGGTAGAGCACGAGCACCGCCAGCAACGCGGTGCCGGACGTGAGGATCGTGCGGCTGAGCGTCTGGTTGACGGCCCGATCCACCATCTCGCCGGTGACGAACTTTGCCTTGCCCCGCAGTTCGCGGAGCCGGTCGAAGATCACGATCGTATCGTTGATCGAGAAGCCCACGATCGTCAGCAGGGCCGCCACCACGTCGAGGCTGATCCGAAACTCGTCGACCAGGGCCCAGCCCATGAACGGGGCGATGAACCGGCTGACGGCCAGGGCCGCGAGCGCGACGAGCACGTCGTGGATCAGGGCGACCACGGCGGCGATGCCGAAGGCCACGTTCTGAAACCGGACCCAGACGTAGAGCACGATCAGGGCCAGGCTGGCCAACAGGGCGTACACCGCCGTCACCCGGGTGTTGCCCGCCACCTTGCCGCCGATGGCGTTGGCCGAAAGGTAGGCCGGCGTCTCCGCCAGCTCCTTGGCCATCTGGTCGACCAGCTTGCGGGTCGTTACCTCGTCGAGCGACGTGGAGAGGATCCAGAGCCGCTGCGGCTGGTTGGGAGACAACTGGGCCCCCTCGTCCCCCGCTTCGTCAGTCGGCCTCAGATCGAACTCGGCGTCGGCGGCCGAGAGAGCGGCGAGCGTCTCCTGAAGCTTCGCCGTCAGCGCCTTGCCGGTGATCCTGTCGGGGAACGTGAGCGGGACGCTCGTCACGAGCCGGGCCGGCTCGTCCGGCTTCGCGTCGCCCGCGCGGGCCGCGTCCGGCCCCGGCCCGACCACCCCCACCTTCATCCCATAGGTCGACAGCCGGCCGGGGAAGGCCTCCTGGAGGAGCCGCTCCACCGCCTCCTCGTCCTGATTGGATGTGTCGATCTTGAACCTCCGGCCCGCGGCCTCGTCGGCCACCGCGACCCCGCTCACCGTGGCCGACTCGAGCTTGGAGGCGACGAGCGTGCGGACCTCCCCGATCGGCAGCTCCTGGCCTTCCTTGAACTCGATCTGGACGCTCGTGCCCCCGGTGAAGTCGATGTCGAACAGCTCGACCCCGCGGCGGGCGGCCGCCGCGACCCCCACCGCGATGATCGCCAGCGACGCGGCCGCCGCCACCGGCGCCCAGCGGACGAACTGCAGGTTCGTCGCGCTCAGGATCCGCCCCATCGACAGGCTCCGCAGCCAGCGGGACCGCTCCGCCAGGTCGAACGCCACCCGGGAACAGAACACCGCCGTGAACAGGTTGAGCGCGAGCCCGAGGATCAGCGTGATCGCGAACCCCTTCAGCTGGTCGGTCCCGATCGCGAACAGGATCACGCCCGTGATCAGGGTGGTGAGGTTCGAGTCGATGATCGTGGAGAAGGCCCGCTGGAAGCCGTTGCGGATCGCCATCCGGACGGCCGCCCCGCGGTCGAGCTCCTCCCGCATCCGCTCGTAGATCAGCACGTTGGCGTCGACCGCCATGCCCACCGAGAGCACGAGCCCGGCCAGGCCGGCGAGCGTGAAGGCCACCTTGAACGAGATCATCAGCGCCACCACCAGCACGATGTTCATCAGCACGGCCAGGTCGGCCACCAGCCCCGAAAACCGGTAGTAGGCGAGCATGAAGGTGAGCACGACGATCGTGGCGACGAGCATCGCCTGGCCGGCGCTGCGAATCGTGTCGTCGCCGAGCTGGGCACTGATCCGCTGCTCGCTGATGGGCTCCCGCTCGAGGGCGGCCGGCAGGCTGCCGGCGTTGAGGATCTCGACGATCTCGTCGACCTCGCGCTGGTCGAAGTTGCCGGTGATCTGGCCGCTGGAGGTGATCGTGCTGCGGATCACCGGAGCCGACTGGAGCAGGTCGTCGAGCAGGATCCCCAAGCGGCTGGTCAGGCCGTTGGCCGGATCGGGTAGGTTGCGGCTGGTCAGCACGCCGAACTTGGCGGCCCCGCGGGAGTTGAGCAGGAAGCTCACGCACGGCGACAGCGACGCGTCGTCGATATCGGGGCTGACGCGGCTCAGGTCGCCGCCGGTCACGTTGAACCGGTCGAGCATCACGAGCGCCTCCACGCCGCCGTCGGCCGCGGTGCGGGTCACCATCGTGGTGTCGACGGGCATCTTGGCCGGGTCGATCCGCACCCAGCGGGCGGCCGGCTCCCCCTGGATCCGCACGGTCTTGCCGCGGAAGCCCTCGGCCTGGCTGATGGCGGTGCGGTGCCGGGGATCGGCGCGGTTGGCCACGATCCGGAACTCGAGCACGCCGGCGCTCGAGATGATCTTCTTGATCTGCTCGACCTCCGACTGCTCCACCTCCGGCAGGATGACCTCGATCTGGTCGAGGCCGAACTGCCTCACCGTCACCTCCTTCTGGCCGCCCGGATTGACCCGGCGGCTGACGGCGGCCACGAGCTTGTCCATCGGCACGGGCGACGACTGCGGAGAGAGCTCGTAGCTCAGTTCGAGCCCCTCGGCCCCCTCGGTCCGACCCACCTCCTTGACGGCCACGCGGTCGAACGCGGCGTCCTTCATCGCCGCGAGGAACGCCTCACGGGCCGCCGGATCCTTGCCCGCCAGCTGGACGGCCACCCGGCCGGCCCCTTTGCGCTCGAGGGTGGCGGCCCCGCCGTCCTGGGAGGCGAGAATCCGCTCGATCCCCGCGACCGCATCATCGACGCGGGTCTGGGCCTGGCGTCCTGCCGCCACCTCGTAGACCAGGATCAGGCCCCCCTTCAGGTCGATGCCAAGTCGCGGCGGCCAGCCGAGCCAGCAGATCGTGCAGCCGGCCGCCAGGGCCACGAACACCGCCGCGATCCGGCCCCACATGTCGGGCACCCGCAGGCTCTTGGCA
>Ga0214923_10002579_pt1 | contig 23861 bp, 25 predicted proteins | sample LL1510_MetaG_FD_177993 | JGI IMG/M metagenome (GOLD analysis project Ga0214923, IMG submission 177993) | Freshwater microbial communities from Lake Lanier, Atlanta, Georgia, United States - LL-1510 | ecosystem: Environmental > Aquatic > Freshwater > Lake | place: USA: Georgia | collected...
CATCAGTTTCGAGGAATTGATGGGTCAATCCTGAGGACTTGGTTGAGCCCTTCATTGAGCGTATGGGCTGGGGCCGATTGCCCGAGTCGCTTGCTCTGGCCCAAACATAGCCCTGATAACCTTGGGTGCCCCACCTAGGCCTATTCAGTTTCCGTTAAAGTGTCTCGAATGTCAGGAGTTAGCTTTTCATGAACACACGTTTTTCAGCCCAAGAGACCCAAGCCTTAGGCATGGTGCCCATGGTGATCGAGCAGTCCGGCCGAGGCGAACGTGCCTACGACATTTATTCGCGTTTGCTCAAAGAACGCGTGATTTTTTTGGTGGGTCCAGTAAACGACCAAACCGCCAATGTGGTGGTGGCCCAGTTGTTGTTTTTGGAAAGCGAAAACCCTGATAAAGACATTTCGCTCTATATCAACTCCCCTGGTGGTTCAGTCAGTGCGGGCATGTCTATTTTTGACACCATGAACTTCATCAAACCCAATGTGTCCACCCTTTGCATTGGCATGGCGGCCAGCATGGGGGCTTTTTTGTTGGCTGCGGGCGAAAAAGGCAAGCGTTTTTCTTTGCCCAACTCCAAGGTCATGATCCATCAGCCCTTGGGCGGCACGCAAGGTCAAGCCACCGAAATTGAAATTCATGCTCGTGAAATTTTGAAAACCCGTGAACAGCTCAACCGCATCTTGTCGGAGCGCACGGGTCAGCCTATGGAAAAAATTGAGCGTGATACTGAGCGCGATTACTATCTCTCGGCCGAAGAATCCAAAGAATACGGCCTGATTGACCAAGTGATTTCCAAGCGTCCCTAAAAAGTTAGGCCTCCACAATGGCAGAGAAAAAAACCACGGGTAACGACAAAACGCTTTACTGCTCGTTTTGTGGCAAAAGCCAGCACGAAGTCAAAAAACTGATTGCAGGTCCTTCGGTGTTTGTGTGCGACGAATGCATAGAGCTTTGCAATGAAATCATTCGCGACGAACTCCCCGCTACCAAAGACGCGCGTGACGGCAAGAGTGATTTACCTACCCCGTCTGAAATCAAATCCAACCTTGATCAGTATGTGATAGGTCAAGAGCCTGCCAAGAGATCGTTGGCGGTGGCGGTGTACAACCACTACAAGCGCTTGCAACACAAAGACAAAGCGCGCAAAGACGAAGTTGAGCTCACCAAAAGCAATATCTTGCTGATTGGTCCTACCGGTTCAGGCAAAACCCTTTTGGCCCAAACACTGGCCCGACAGTTGGATGTGCCATTTGTCATGGCCGACGCCACCACCTTGACCGAAGCCGGTTATGTGGGAGAGGACGTTGAAAACATCATTCAAAAGCTGCTGCAAAACTGCAACTACGAGGTAGACCGTGCGCAACGCGGTATTGTGTACATCGACGAAATTGACAAAATTTCGCGCAAGTCTGACAACCCCTCCATCACCCGGGACGTGTCTGGCGAGGGCGTGCAACAAGCCTTGCTCAAGCTGATTGAAGGCACCATGGCCAGCATTCCACCCCAAGGTGGACGCAAGCATCCCAACCAAGACTTTGTCCAGGTCGACACCACCAACATCTTGTTCATATGTGGCGGTGCGTTTGCGGGGCTGGAAAAAGTCATTGAAAGCCGCACCGAGTCTTCTGGCATTGGCTTTGGAGCCACTGTACGCAGCAAACAACAGCGCAGCTTGACTGAGGTGTTCAAAGATGTGGAGCCTGAAGACTTGATCAAGTTTGGCCTCATCCCTGAGCTGGTGGGGCGTATGCCTGTGGTGGCCACCTTGGCAGAACTGAGCGAAGACGCGCTCATGCAAATCTTGACGGAGCCTAAAAACGCCCTTGTCAAACAGTTCAGCAAATTGTTTAGTATGGAAGGCGTAGAGCTTGAAATTCGCCCTGCCGCACTCAAGGCCGTTGCCAAAAAAGCTTTGGCCCGTAAAACTGGAGCGCGCGGGCTGAGGTCCATTTTGGAGCAGGCCCTGATCAACACTATGTTTGATCTTCCAGATTTAAAAAACGTTGAAAAAGTGGTGGTGGAAGAGTCCACCATAGATGAACAAAAACCCCCGCTGATGGTCTATCGCGAGGCTGCCAAAAAGGCTTAAATTCACCACTTTCATCAAGCGGTGTCCTCGCACCAAGTTAAAGGTACCTTTCCATGTCCGGCCACCCCGCCTTGCCCCCCGAACCCATCGACTTGCCATTGTTGCCCCTGCGCGATGTGGTGATTTTTCCCCACATGGTGATCCCCTTGTTTGTGGGGCGCGCCAAGAGCATCAAGGCCTTGGAGTCTGCCATGGAGGCCGAGCGCCGCATCATGTTGGTCGCCCAAAAAACCGCCGCCAAGGACGAGCCCCAAGTCACCGATATGTTCGACGTGGGATGTGTGTCCACCATTTTGCAAATGCTCAAGCTGCCCGACGGCACCGTCAAGGTGTTGGTAGAAGGCCAACAGCGTGCCTCGGTGAACAAAATTGAAGAACACGAAACGCTTTTTACGGCCAATGTGACCCCGCAAGAACTTCAGGTGATCAATGAATCCACCGACCCTAAAGTCACCAGCGAAATTGAGGCGTTGCGACGTGCCGTGATGCAGCAGTTTGACCAGTACGTCAAACTGAACAAAAAAATTCCTCCGGAAATTTTGACCTCTATTTCCAGTATCGACGACCCAGGCCGTTTGGCCGACACCATTGCCGCCCACTTGCCCTTAAAACTTGAGAATAAGCAGGCTGTGCTGGGTTTGTCGAACCTGCGCGACCGCTTGGACAACCTCTTTGAACAGCTCGAGCGCGAAGTGGACATATTGAATGTGGACAAACGCATTCGCGGCCGCGTCAAGCGGCAGATGGAAAAAAACCAGCGCGATTTTTATTTGAACGAGCAGGTCAAAGCCATTCAAAAAGAGTTGGGCGAAGGTGAAGACGGCGCTGACATTGAAGAAATTGAAAAGAAAATCAAAGCCGCCCGCATGCCCACTGAGGCGCGTAAAAAAGCAGAAGGCGAGCTGAAAAAACTCAAGCTCATGTCGCCCATGTCGGCCGAGGCTACGGTGGTACGCAACTACATTGACTCGCTGGTGAGTCTGCCTTGGAACAAAAAAACCAAAATCAAACACGACCTGGCTTTGGCCGAAGAGGTGCTGAATGAAGACCATTTTGGCCTTGAAAAAGTCAAAGACCGCATTCTGGAATATCTGGCGGTTCAGCAGCGTGTGGACAAGGTCAAAGCGCCCATTTTGTGTTTGGTGGGCCCTCCTGGCGTGGGTAAAACATCGCTGGGTCAGTCGGTGGCCAAGGCCACCGGCCGAAAATATGTGCGTATGGCATTGGGCGGTATGCGCGACGAGGCTGAAATTCGCGGTCACCGTCGCACTTACATTGGCGCTATGCCAGGCAAAGTCTTGCAAAGCTTAGGCAAGGTGGGCACTCGCAACCCGCTGTTTTTGCTGGACGAAATTGATAAACTGGGCACCGACTTTAGGGGCGACCCATCGAGCGCATTGCTTGAGGTGCTAGACCCCGAACAAAACAGCAAGTTTGGTGATCACTACATTGAGGTCGACTTTGACCTGAGCGACGTGATGTTTGTGGCCACCTCCAATTCCATGAACATTCCGCCAGCTTTGCTGGACCGTATGGAAGTGATTCGTCTGTCGGGCTACACCGAGGACGAAAAAACCAACATCGCCTTGCGCTACCTCTTGCCCAAGCAACTCAAAAACAACGGTCTTAAAGAAGGTGAGCTTGAAGTTGCAGATGAAGCGGTCAGAGACGTGGTGCGCTACTACACCCGTGAGGCGGGCGTGCGCTCATTAGAGCGCGAGTTGTCCAAAATTTGCCGCAAAGTGGTCAAGGGGCTTCAACTCAAAAAAATGACGCCCAAGGTAGTGGTCAACTCCAGTAACCTCAACGAATTTTTGGGTGTGCGCAAGTTCACTTTTGGTCGTGCGGAGCAGCAAAACCAAGTGGGCCAAGTGGTGGGTTTGGCCTGGACCGAAGTGGGGGGCGATTTGCTTACCATCGAAGCCGCCTTGATGCCCGGCAAAGGCAACATCATTCGCACGGGTTCTTTGGGCGACGTGATGAAAGAGTCCGTTGAAGCTGCTCGCACTGTGGTACGCAGCCGCGCCAAAGCATTGGGCATTGCCGAAGAGGTTTTTGAAAAGCGCGACATGCACATCCACGTGCCGGACGGCGCCACCCCCAAAGACGGCCCCAGTGCCGGAGCGGCCATGACCACGGCCATCGTGTCTGCACTCACGGGCATTCCGGTGCGTGCCGATGTGGCCATGACGGGCGAAATCACCCTGCGTGGCGAAGTCACTGCCATTGGTGGTTTGAAAGAAAAGCTTTTGCCAGCGCTGCGTGGTGGGATCAAAACCGTGATCATTCCTGAAGAGAATGAAAAAGACCTGCAAGAAATTCCAGACAATGTCAAAGAGGGTTTGTCCATCTTGCCTGTGAAGTGGATCGACAAGGTGTTGGAAATTGCCCTGGAGCGCTTGCCCACACCACTGCTGGATACCGAGCCCGTTGCGGTGGATGGCGGTGCAGTGGCTGCTACTGCTGCAGTCCAACCTGCAGCGGCTCAAGAACCTCTTAAACACTAAATTTAGGCAACAAAATTAGTCTATAATTTCACCTCTTTCGCGGGAATAGCTCAGTTGGTAGAGCGCAACCTTGCCAAGGTTGAGGTCGAGAGTTCGAGACTCTTTTCCCGCTCCAAATTTAAAAAGGGAAGCACCAGCTTCCCTTTTTTGTCAGACAAACGGCGCGGTAGCAAAGCGGTTATGCACCGGATTGCAAATCCGTGTAGGTCGGTTCGACTCCGGCCCGCGCCTCCAATTAAATCAAGGACTTAGCCCGCATTTAACCTCGCGGGCTTTTTCTTATGCGCTCGTTACAGACTAAATTCAGACTGTGGTACAGGGTTTTTGCCTCGCTTGAAGCTGAGAGTTTGATCAGAGGCATGTAGAAATTCATTCCTATCCCGGGACAGCACTACTTGATCGTCGTCAAATTGAAAATGACTTGGGTATGATCAAAAAAAGTTAAAACAAGCCACCGTAAGTGCCACCTAGATTGGCCTCAGGCTAAGGGAATGATCGTGTTTGCTCGCATTCTTGTCAGTCTTATAGCCTTACTTCCACTATGGGGTTGGGCGCAGTCGTCTTTGCTTACTTGTCCTGAATCTGGTGAAAAGCAGAATTGCTATGGAACACAAATATTTCACGGTTCAGGAAAAAAATATTATGGAGAGTTTCGAGACAACAAGTTCAATGGTCAAGGTGTCCTGACATGGAATGATGGTCGAAGATATTTCGGTGGGTTTCGAGATGGTGAGTTTAGTGGTCAAGGAACATTTACTTACCAAGATGGGAGAAAGTACGTCGGCGAATATGTTGCAGGTTTTTCAACTGGGTTGGGCATTGAATACAACTCCTATGGCGCTGTAGTCAGATCGGGTTTTTGGAAAAACGATCAATTAATACAGTCACGGACACTTGACGTCCGAATGTTCCCTTTCAATTCTTCTAATCTAAGGGCGGATTCAAGGAACGCTCCCTCAAATGAATGGCTGGCTGAACAATCAACTTTAAAGTATCAAGAAAAATTCGATGCACTAGAAGCTGCTGGCCCCAAAAATCTTCCTTGGAAAGACCGTCTCGATCGTTACGTCCAAAACGAGCTTAAGCAATGGTTGACCCCTCCTGCTAAAGGTCTCGAGGAAATACCTGCTCCTACTTTTCCGGCAGCACTCTCTTTAAAGCAGGAGCCTTGGGAAACCAACAAAGAGTTTGAAGATCGGGTTGAAAAAGCCCGAAACGATAGACGCCTGACCATCGAAAGAATTCAGGCGGATTACAAAAAACGTGTAGATGCCCGTAACCAGAATGTGGCGGCCTACAACAAGATACGACAAGAGCGAGAAGCCGGTTTGGCCGATCGTCGCCGTGAGTTGATTAACGGGGCTTTAGAGGCCCTTAATCCCAGCGTCTCATTGTCAGAAGTTGCCTTTGACCAGCAGAGTGGCGCTTTAACGGTGTCCGCTCAAGTCGATGGCCTCAGTAAGCAAACGTTTGCCTTTACCGGCACTCCGCAAGAATTTCGACGTGCTGCATTGACATCACCTGCTTCCATGCGTGCTAAACCTGTCTTTCAGATCAGCAACCTTGGCGACATCACCCTGCAAGCAATCAACGTGGAGGTGGGCGGCACAAGCGCAAGAGGTGCACCTTCGTCTGGCGTCAGTGCGCCCGTTCAGCTTGCCACTGTAAATCTACCAACCGTTGCAGCTCCAACACTCACCCAACAAAGTGGGGTGGCTGTAGACCGCAACCAAGTGGAACAAATCCTGTACCGCGATGAAAACGAGATGCTGCGTAAACGTCTTGAAGAGCAGCGCAAGCAACAAGAACAAGCCGTAGCAAGTGAACAATCCAAAGCCAATGCCGAGATCACGCGCCTGAGGGCTGAGGCGGATGCGTTGCGCAAGCAATCTGCCGAGACTCGGCCTGTGATGAATGTGGCCACCGTTCGGCAAGCTCATGCTTTGGTGATTGGTAACTCTGCATATGCAGGAAGCAGCAGACTCCCTAACCCAGTCAACGACTCCAAAGCCATTTCCAATAAATTGCGATCTCTTGGCTTTCAAGTCACTGAAGTCACCGACAGCACCCGCGACCAAATGGTCAAGGGGCTGGCAGACTTTAGCAATACCGCCTCCAACTCAGATTTGACATTGCTCTTTTACGCTGGGCATGGGGTGCAGATTGCGGGTACGAACTACATGATTCCTGTCGATATGAATCTGAATGACGTTAGCCAAGCAACACTAAAGGCTGTATCACTCAACTCCGTTGTGGAGCAGTACTTGCCTGGCAAAACCAAATTGGTTTTCTTAGATGCATGCCGAGACAACCCACTTATGGCGTCAGTGGGCAGAGGTGTGAGCAAGGGGCTAGCGCCGATCAATGTCTCTGAGGGCACGCTGATTGCATACGCCACCAAAGATGGTCAAACCGCAGAGGATGGCGTGGACGGGAGGAATTCCCCTTTCACCTCAGCACTGCTTGAGCACTTGAGTGACCCTGATGACATTGCTGTAGTTTTGAGAACAGTTAGATCTAAGGTAATGCAACGAACGGGTAACCGTCAACAGCCTTGGGAATATGGATCATTGACGGGTGGGGCGCTGGTGTTGTCAGCTATCCAGTCCACCGCACTCAAAACCAGCAATGTGAGTGAACCCGCCAAACCAACCCCTGCGGCAACAGCACCTTCTGCACAGCCCTTGAATTCGCTTTTTAGAACACTAAGGGATCTGGTTAAAGCAGATTGATGCATAGCCATTAATTACGACGAAACAGGAGTTGGGTAGACCATACAAAATGAATGAGGGACTTCAGTTTGCGATTTAACTCTTGCTTTCGACGGGTATGGGCATCACGAGAGCCACTGCCGCCTTGGCAATGGAGGTGCCCCGAACGGCTGGATAAATGAACGTAGCCTTGCTAAACTGAACTCAACTAAAAGGAGATAACTATGCGCCTACTTTCAATTTCTTTAGCTTTCATGTGCCTTTGTGGAAGTGTTCTTGCCCAACAGGCCACTTGCACAGCTACAGCAGCAGAAAAGAAGCTGGCTGGTGCTGCAAAGAACTCGTTCCTTCAGAAGTGTGAGAGAGAAGCTGCTGAAAGGTGCGAAGCTGCTGCTGCTGAGAAAAAGCTAGCTGGCGCAGCAAAAAACAGCAATGTGAAGAAGTGTGTAAAGGACGCGGTTGGCAGTTAGAGTTGTCAATAGCTAATTGACATCGACTGGTCAATATAAGCCTGCTAGGATGGCATCAGAACTTATTGGCTTGTTGGCACCAAATCAAGGACTGGTGACACAAATCCGCTCAAGCTTTGGCAAAGGGTTTAAGCAATTAGCCCAAGATGGCGATGCCGATGTGGGAATTATGTCCACGGAGGAGGGCTTCTCACCCTTAGGAGCATCCGGAAAATTCTTCGAAAGTGATCTGGCGATACCCTACGACAGCAACATCCGCCAGTTGGCACAGTGGAACAGATTTGAAAACACCAAAGTGACGCTGATAGCGTTCAAAAGCAGACGACCAAATGGTGCCTTGAAGGGAATCATTCTCGCTCCGGGCAGCAACACAAAAAGTTACGAGCCATTTGCAGGTTCACCTTATTCGCGCCCACATAGAGATTTTTACTACAACGTCTCCTATGAAGCAATTGCATATGCATGTTTTGAATGGAGCGCACAAAAGATTGCCATGTCGCACCTATCAAGTTGCGGCCAGTTCGCAAAAGATATGGCAATCTGCCAAATTGAGGCGGCTTCCCACTTTTGCAATGAGCACCCTAACCAATCCCCCAAATCGCTAACTTATTGTGAGTGCTGCATTAGAGATGAGCACTTTGAAGGAATCGCATCGTTGGAAACTGAGGTTGGCGCAAATGAGCATCGTCCAATAAGGATCACAACAGAGCAAATTGGTTTAGCGAACCTGCTTCACTTAGACTGGCAGTAAAGGTCATGAGTAACATTAAAAATTTGGCATGCTGCGTTCGGATAATTGATGTTGGAACTCAGAGATTTGATGAAAAGACAAAAAAAAATAAAACTTTTTTCAGAAGAATGATATTTTTAGGTTTTGAAACAGAGTCACTGCCTGGAGTAGTCTATAAAAAGTACGAGCTGAGTATTAAAGAAGGGTCACCACTAAGACGTGATGTTGAAAAAATCTTCCGTGAACAACTTTCTCCCGATTGGATCAAAAGATTCAATGTAAAAGAATTAATTGGAAAATATTGTGAAATTGTTTGCCTTAAAGACAGAAGCCCTAGCCGTTTAGGTGTTTACAAGGTAAATCAAGTTAATCAAATTTCAATCGATATTAAACTGGAGAATTTATTCAAGCCAAAAACTCCTTTTTATCTCCTTGTGGCGTCAAGTGCGGACGAAGATTTAGTTAATAGTCTTCCTGCTCGGATTCAAGACCAGATTAAGTCATCACCCGAATTTATTGCTTCACAAAATGAACTGGATGAGTACTAGATTGAGTCAACTTAACTTTGATCAAATTACAAGAATTAATTAAAAGTCCTTTGTACGCAAAAAATGAGAATAAATAAACTTACATATCAGATCTGTGTGTTGATATTTACTTGTGTTGGATACAGCCCATCAAAAGTGTTTGCTTTTGATCAAAAATCATGCTCGAGCAATTTTATGCAAAGCAGCGCTATTTACGATCAAATTAAAGAAAAACTAGACAGATTGGCGAATACGATATTGGCGATTGAGGAGGAAAATATAAACAACAATACCAAAACATTTGTTCCAGCAATACCAATGGTCGATAACGTAGCTAATGATGCATCTTATTTAAATTTAATTTTGATCATGAGAATGACAGGAAAATTTGAAAAGGCCGCATCTGAAAAATTAGATGTTATGATTAATTTTTTGCTAAAGAAAAATTATAGAAATATTAATATAGCAATACAATCTTTGAGCTGGCCTATAAAGAAAACAGACAACATGACCTACAAATCTCAATTAATAGAAATTGATAAAAATTTAAAAGAAATTCAGATTAAAAACAAAGATTGCTCAGGCTAAAAAAAATTTAATACAGGTTGTAAAAAGTCAGAAGATCGAATTAATTGCCTAAAGGATACTTACTTTGGGTGTCGCCACTCCAGTGGAGATATTCGCTAAGAATCCCTAGTGCAATGAGGTACTTAGAAATATCTTTAATTTATCTGTGTACTAATATTTTTATGATGAAATTTTATGCGTTATTTATTCTATTTCTGCCTTTATTTTCCATTGCCAAGGATAGAGATGAGAAACTACTGCTTTATTGCACCTCAAAGATTCCTGAATCTTCGCAAATTAAGCCAATGTCTCCTAGTGATATCCATATTTTCATAATTAATTATGATCTAAACAGAAATTTACTTGTTTATCGAGGGTCTATTTCTACTGATAATTTTGTAGTAAATTTTGTTGATGCTAGAGTTGATAGCTCGCTCATTTCTGGAAAAAAATCTAATTCCCTAATTAATATTAATAGGTTGACTGGCAAATTTTCATTTCATCAAATATTCGAGCAAATTAATAGTTCTGTTTATTATTCCGGCGAATGCACTAAATATTTTCCGGAAGCTAAGTTTTAATCTATTGCCTTTTATATGTCTCTTGATGTGCCCTTACCTAAAAAAGATCTGGCTGCGCATATCCCGCTCCATTACCCGTGAGATGGCTTCCCAGTGGCGATCATTGTTTGCATCACACACAGAGGTCTCTCTATTTGAAGCGTATTCGCGTTTGACAATCAAGGTTTTTCCTTTGAGTTGGTAGCTGGCTTCATATCGCATTCGCCCTGAGGTGACTTGAACGCTTTTCGGAATGACCTCCAGCTTGGTCTTGGCGGGAAACGACAGCTCAGTGGTCTCTGTATATCGTATGGAGCTACAGCTTGAGGGGTACCTACGGGCTTTGGGGGCCGTGCTGCTGGCTATCCATTTGATGTATCCGGGGGCTACCCCCACAGGAACGGTCATGGCGCTGGGGCCGGGCACGTTGACCACTGGGGCTAACTGGAATTCACTCTCAACCTTCCAAGATTCGTCGAGGTTTTTAGGGTTACCCACCATGATCTTGCCAGCACCGCGTTCCATGAATCTTTCTAACAAGTCGTTGACGATCGACTCTTGATCTTTATTTTCATAGCCGAATTGGGTTCTTCTGGACTCCGACTCGTATGTTCCGCGCATCACGCTCACAGACCGGCCCACCACGCTACCGTCGGGGCTCATCCTCAGTTTGGTGTGGACTTCAACAAAGTCTTTTTCTGGGCTGGTTTTAGGAGTGCGCTTGACTTCTCCAGTTGCAGCAAGCACCACAGGCTTGTCCATCGCGTCATCGTTGAGCAAACCAAAAGGCAAGAATTCGTCCGTTGAGTCCACAAACAAGTTGAACTTGGGCAAATAGGTGATCACATGATTGAAAGCCGTAAACATGGGCACATCGGGCAATCTGTAGCTGTCTCCTGCATTGATCAGGGCAGGAGAGCTGTCAATGCCGACTGCGCGCAGCAATGACTCCAAGATGACCACATGGTCTTTGCAGTCACCGTAGCGGTTGTCTAGGATACTCTGGGCCTCGTGAGGGACAAATCCACCCGCGCCCGCATAAATGCCCACGTAGCGTATGTTGTGAGCCACCCAGTTGTAGAGAAGCCTAGCTTGCTTCAAAGGGTCTGTTTCTTTACCTACTAGCTCTTTGGCTAGAGCTTCAATAGCTGGGGTGGGTTGGGATTTGTCGTAAGCCCGCTCCTGATAGGCCAAGCCGACCTCGGCATAGTCGTTGAAGCTGGTGATCAAGATGTGCGGACTGAAGTCGATTAGGGCGATGCGTCCAGATTCCTGAGGAAATGCCTCTTTCTGGCTGAAGGTGAACAAATAAGACTTCTTTTGTGCTTCAACTTGTTCAAGACGCTCAACTTGTTCAACCTTTAAATCTTGAGCATGTTGAGCTTGTTGAGCGCCTTTAAGACTGATCTTTAACTTGATCTCAGGGTCATGCGTTAGGTGAACCCGAATGTCTTCGTACAAAGAGTGCGGACTAAAGTGCTTGTTCCAATAAAAGCGACCGGGAAAGAGGGCCGTGTGCTCTATGGTTCTGGTCTTGAAGTAGGTCTGTCCTCCAACCTCTAGGTTCGGAAAGATGATGACCTTGGCCTTACGGTCACTGTAGATGGAGTCTCCATCACCCCCGCTTTCGTCTTGCGTACGAATCTTGTCTGGCTCAACTTGAATTTTGGTGCCGTCGGGTCGCAGCGTGTAGGCCTCCAAGACCTCTACAGACTCTAAACCTGTGGTGTAGGTGACCTTTTGTTCTCCAAAGGTTCTAACGCCTTGAGCTGTGTCAATTCGCCGGGTTCTTTCAACCTCTTCGGTGGAGGTGCCATCCTTGTTGACATGAATTCGGGTGATCTCCCGCACCATGCTGCTTATGGGTTTGTACTGGCCAAAGGCTGGGGCAAAAAGAGTGGCCCCAAGAGTGACCAAGACTGCCCAATATTTACGCATGTATTGCGGTCTCCCCGAATTCGATGTTGTGCTTATTACCGCAATGTACATTGAAGATTTGACGTCAAGGCGGGCTTAGAATTTCAAAAAAAGGGGGGTGTATGACGATAGACGAACTGAAATACTACGCGGAGGGCGGCTGTTCCAGTCAGCAGTACTTTTTAGCTGCTGCCATCTACGGTGATCCGAACTATCCAAATCGAAGGCTGGAAGCCTATAAGTGGGTAGTAATCTCAAAATGGATGGGGGACGCGATGGCGACTGACTGTGTTCTTGACTTTATCTATTGGGGTCTGACCAGTGATGAAAAAAAGAGGGCATTTGATCTTGTAGACGAATGGTGGGAAGAAAAATTTTCTTTGGCTCACGATGAAGATGTTGACCCCGAGTCGCTTGACTGGCATAAAGCTTTACAAGATAAGACGGGACTTACAGAAAGAAAAACAAAAATAAAGCTCGAACAAGAAAAGCTTAGCCGTGATGAGTTGAATCAGCTTATGAATAGATATGTTCGAGAAATTAAAGCTTCTTACGGCGGACTACCGGTCGATGACTTAGATAAAGAATACTAGTGCGAACCAAGGTTTACACTTATCCAGTGGCATTAAGTGTGCTTCTTAAGCTCCCTTAGAATCTTCTGAACCTCGCTTCGCAATGCTTTCGACGCTTTGGTCGTTTGTCCGTGTGTTTGAGGTCTCCCAGTTGATTTGCCCCCGTGCAGCCTGCACCTTCCGTTAGCCATTGCGGCGTTTTTACACTTTCCTTCTGATTGCTTGCACTGAGCACCACACTTGGGATGATTGGCCAACGCCTCTAAGGCCTTTTGCATGGGGTTCGTTCTATTTTTCATAGTGCCCCCCTTATGTTTCCAATCACAGCTTGACCGACCACCTGAACATGTTGAACTTGCACCACTTGATTGGCACCCGTTTGTAGCCTTTGCAGGGCAACAGCAGACTTGGCATAGGCCTCCATGAGCCTTGTTGCAGCATTGATCATTTTTAGGCTAATTGCTGGGTCTCTAACTTTTTCTGACTCGCCTAGAAGTCGCATGCTGTGACGGTGTGCCGCGGCCAGTTGATGGCTCAACATCTGTTGTATGGCACCCTTTGCCTTAGCGCTTTCTGCGGTCTGGATGGCGGACTCAAAACAACCCGCTTGGTCTGCCAGCTCAGTTCTTTGAATCGATACCTCCATATCGAGTCTGTCAGGCTCCTTGAGGGCGCTTTCAAGACCTACCAGCCCCATTGAACGCATAGGCACTATTTCACCCCCAGCGCCAAGCTCAATTGGCTCTTCAAGGGCCATTAGGGCGCCAGCTTGCTGTTCCATAAGACGAGCCTCCTGAAGGTCAAACTCATGTCTGACAGCATCGGTCTTACTGGCATTTATTTTTTTCTTCATGGCGGCTTGTTGAAGCTCTATGGATTTTTTAACTTTCATCGCTCGCCCTCCACATTCCACTTGTCTGCTAAAGAATCCTCATACCCCGTCCAAAGCATTTGCCCCTGCTCACAGCGCGTACCTCGCCTCTTTCCGGCTGCACAGCAAAGCTGACAAGTCCAGTGATGTCTAAGGTAGGCGGCGTGTGCTTCTTTAAACTTTTGGTTAACTAATTGAAGGCTGCGTTCGTCAATTGCCAAGCGTGCATTTCTCGGAAGATTGTTTTGGTTTCCAGCAAAACTAGCCTCTTCCAGCAGCGCCTTTATCAACTCCGGCTTATTGGTTCGCACTCTGCTGCGGAGTTCTTCAGTTAAAAGATTGGTGGGTCTAACCTCAAGACCTTCCTCTAAAGTTAAAGAAAGCTCTAGTCCTAAAAATCGAAGATCGTTCAATAAGGATTGACTCATGCTTGAGCACATTAGAAGACCTCCGAATCAGATGAAAAAAAGTGCTGGTCGGCACACGCCAGTCTTTCAACTGGTTCAACTTGTTCAACTGGTTCACGACTCTCTGGATGATCCGGTTGAGCCAGTTGAAGGGGTAAGTCCCAAACCGATCTATCACCATGCTTTCTTTTGTTTATTTTTAAGTTTTCTGATGCTCTTTTGAGAGAGGCTCTAGATATTTCCAACTCCAAGGCCTCTGACTCCACTAGCTTTGCGGCTTTCGGGCCATCTCTTAATGTGTCAAGGAGGAACTTCTCTGCATATTCAACTGCGGAAAGTTTTTTTTCATTCCCTTCATTTTTTTTGTGATCACCCAGTAGCTCCCTGGCGGAACCCTTCAAGGCGCGTCCCCAACTGATTTTGGTGGTGTGGATGGACGGCAGAGGTTCTGATGGATCGATGAAGTATTCGAAGCCTCCGTAATCTGCGCCAATGTTTGACTTCCCCCTAACTAGGACTCTGCGTTCTTCTGGCCTTTCTGAAGCGTCAGCGTCCCAAACTTTTGCAGCAATCATGACAACCCTTGCTAAGGCGACAAAGGCTATTGAACCCAGTACCCTCATTACAGGATCGTATCCAGTGCCGCCCTTGTTTAGGTGCGTTATGCCTATCACCGCAATATCGAGCTGTGATGCCAAGTCCACAATGGGCTGGAGTCCACGACGCACATCATTATTCTTATTGCCATCTTTATCTACTGCGTTAACTATCGGGTCAACAATTAAAAGGCTGACACCGCCAATTTCATGTATGGCCTCCTCCAGCTCTTTCATGTCGCGAGTACTGTCAAACGGCAAGGTGTCCGTCTCGTTGACTCTTTTTCCGTAGATAAAGTGACATCTTTTTTTATCTGCACCAGCAGCTAGCAGCCTTGGCAACATAGTGTCTTGTGCATCATCCTCAGTGCTCCAAATCAGGATATTTCCCAACTCGGCCCTTGAGCCGTCTGGCCATCGGCCTCCAATTGTCACGGTCGCAGCTAGTGTCAGTGCTATGGAGGTTTTGCCCTGCCCGGGATCTCCTGCAAGAAGGTGAAGCTTGCCCCTTGCTAACCACTGGTTCCAGAGCCAATTTACTGGTCTTGGATTGAGATCAGCCCCATTCACCAATATGACGCTTGATCTTTTGCTTTCAGAGCTGGTTTGATCTTCGAGCGACTCTTCATCGTTTGTTGAAAAATTTAAACCAGCTTCTCGGTCTAGCTCTTCAAAATAACTATCCAGTTGGGATTTATCGAGCATTTGTATACCCCCAAATTTGATTGATTCGATTCACAACAATTTTTAGTCTTGTCATGTCCTTGCTAGAAAGCTTTTGACCTCTGCTCATGTCGTGAGCCAGTATTAAAAGCAAGGTCGCTTCGTTGGTCAGTACGTCAAGTCCCGCCGAAGCCGGAAGAGCTTTGGGTCTTTGATCCTTTGGTGGATTGCCATCACTTTTCCATGCCCCAAGTGCTTTGACTGCGGCAACAAAGTCAAGGTTGTCGCTGGCCCTGAGGTAAGAAATGATGTCTCCGCCCCTTGCGCCACAACCCGCCATGCAGCTAAATGCCCCGGATTCGCGATTGACTCTCATAGAATCCGATCCGCCATGGAATTCACATCGAGTGGTCATCCATTTGGATCTTGGCGATCCTTTAAGCACAAGGCCGCGAGACTCATAAAACTGAATCGGATCGGGTAGAAAAGATTTGTCTAGGCTCATACGCTAGCTCCTAGAAGTTTGCGTATGTCAGAGGTTTTCCAGTGCAGGTGTGCACCAACTCTGATTGGTCGAATTGGCCCGTTCTGCTTGCAGGCCCAAACCCTTAGTGTTTGGGGTGCCTTATGCAGGTAATAGGCCGAAGTGGCGGTGTCTAACGTGGGGCGCGTTTGATGTTCAAGCGGCGGGTACTCTTGGGTATTGGGGGCTTTTAACTTAGCCCGAATTTTCGCGTTCTCATTTTGCATGGATACTCCAAAAAACACAGCGGAATTACCGTGTCTGGAAATCCATTCTTTTCAATTCAGTTCAAAGATCAAAAATCGGTAATAAATCGGTTATTTCTCGGAAATCACGCTACTACTTTATCCGGTGCTTTGTCGTAGGGAATAATGTTTCTGGAATTGAATTAACTTCATGAGTACTTAGCTTACCTCGTGTTTCTGCCCACCTTAAAGCATCGGCCTCAAACCACTCTCCGTGCCCTGGCGCCTTTGCCATTATTGAAAGTTGGTTTTTGCCGGAATCCTTAAAATCTCGTTCAATCGTTTTCCATATACCACGGTGCTTTTCAATAAGAGCTTTCTTTTTATAGATCCAGCCTCGATCAACCTTCTTGGTGGCCCTGCTTTCAGGCACTAATTCCTGAGGTGAGACCTGCTTTGGCTCGGTTTCTTCAATCGAAAGTTGCACCTTTTGATCAGGAATTTTTGAAGTGTCCTTGTCTTTGTGTTGCTCCAGCGCCAACATAATGATTTTGGAGAACTCAGGGTAATCTCGGCCCGCAAGGTATTCCGAATACCACCGGATCCATTCCTCGGGTCTGTGTCGTGTTTCCAAATCTTTTGATGGCCCACAAATTAAAACTGCATTGATCAAATTAAAAGAGGGTGAGTTTGGGTGTGGCTCTGGAATATGGCCACGGGGAACAGGCTTACACCCAGCAAGCAGTAAGGCGGCCTCATATGGCGTCCACACCTTAAATGCCGCGTAGCGCTGCGCATCAGTTGAATTTAGTGGCACCATAAGCGTAATTTTTTCGATCTTCTCAAGCGATTCTTAACAGCTTGGTAGGCTCGGTCTTCGCATCAAATACAACCCCTGCCCATTCTAAAAAGGCGGCTTCAATCTTGCAGTGGTGCAGCGCAAGCAAGTCCAGTGGGCGACGTTTGTAATTTTGTTCTCGAGCACCTTGGGCGGAGTGGCCTTGTATTTGGGCTGTTACAGCTCCCGGCACATCCAGCCATTCGGTCAGGTTGGCGAAACTTCGACGCAAGCCGTGCAGTGTCAAACCTTCAATTCCAGCAGCGGCGCAAGCTTGTTTGTGGGGTTCGCTGGGTTCAGTAAGTCTTTTACTTGAGCTTTGGATGCTTGAGAAAATCCAATCGTTGCGTCGGGGAAGGCTCATCAGTAATTGCTCCACAAACGGAGTCAATGGCACTTCGCGTGTGCCCTCCATTTTGTCCCTGATGGTGATACCTTTCCATTGGGTGTTGATGTCAGACCAACGCAAACCCAGCACTTCGCTGCGTCGGGCACCAGTTATGAGAAGTGTTTGTAGGTAGGCCGCAATCACCGGGTTCTGTAGTTTGCGGACTGCACCAAACCACGCGGGTAATTGTTCACGGGTCAAGGTATCGTTTTTGCGCTCTGGCTTGCCCGCTATGCGTTGAATATCCACCGTGATGGCGTTAGGGTCAGTAAGGTGGGATAAGTGCTTTTGTCGTGCGCACCAGCGTAAGAAGGCTTTAAGCAGGCGCAGGGATAGGCGCAAACGGGCGGGGCGGATAGCCGCATGAACCTTTGCCCACAACTGAATGCGCTCGGATGTCAATTCTTTGAGCGGCAGCGCTAACAGTTCTGCCAGTGGCCCAGCAATAGTCAAAATGCCCGATCGGTGATGCCTTGGCTCACCGCCTTTTTGACTCAAAGTAACGTGATCTTGGTAGTTCCTGACACCCCAGTGTGGTCGGCTGTCTTCAAGGTAGGCATCCCAAGCAGTTTGTGCGGGAAGTTTTGCTGCTATTTCTCTTTCTCTTGCCTGATGCTCTAGTGCTTCTTGCTCGGCTTGGATGAGCGCTTGCTGACGCTCTATAACTCTGGGGTCAATGCCTTGCTCCGTGAGGCCGCGCAGACGGTGAGCTTCGGCTTGGGCTTGGGCGATGCTCACGGCGGGCCACTCACCCAATGCCCGGGTGAACAGCTTTCCCTTGATTCGTGTTTCAAATTGCCAGTGCTTTCCGAACTTTGTGATGCGAACCCGCAGCCCTTTCTTGTCTGCATCTCTCAACAGCACGAAAGCTTTGTCAGGCGTGCATGATGCGCGCTCAAGCATGCCGTAGGTTAGGTCGTGTGCAACTGAGTAATCAATTGCAGCGGTCTTATTAGGTCTTGCCATTGTCGATGCCCCTAAAGCCGTTACAGACTAAATACAGACTGTATGACTCAATTTTCCGGAATTTCAATCAACAATTATTACTGTTTTTTCGTACAGAAAAATATCATAAAGTGTTGATTTATATAGATTCTATCAACTTGAATCAACATAGGCAAATCAATGCATTTGCGGATTGCAAATCCGTGTAGGTCGGTTCGACTCCGGCCCGCGCCTCCATTTAAATGCCGTTAATGCTCACGCGCTAGCGGCATTATTATTTGTACACACTCTTGCACGGTTTCTCGAGGGTTCAAGGGGGTCAACCCAAAAGCAGTTAAGTGGAATTGGGTATCCTCAATGCTGGTCCAATCTACCCTGAAAGCCCTAAATGCTATTGGTCACTTCAATCGTCGCTTCGGTATTAACCTTGATCTTTGTAAAACTCTCATTTGCTGTCATTGGCTTGAGAAGAAAGAATAAGGTTGGCTTGGGCAGTGGTGGTCACGAAGATCTGGAGAGAGCTATTCGAGCTCAAGGTAACTTTGCTGAGTATGTGCCGTTTGGGATTATCTTGATTGCCTGTCTGGAGTTAAACGGGGCACCTTGGTGGCTGGTTGCCCTTCCTGGAATTGCATTGATTTTGGGGCGGTTAATTCATGCAAAGGGTATCAATACCCCGCCACCTGATTTCAGCAAGCGTGTATTGGGAATGAAATTTACATTCAGCACACTCATAACTTTGGTGACTCTGAACTTGGGGTGGACTCTGTACAAGTTGGTTGGATAGTGTCCGCTTGATGCATTTTCTCTAGCCTGTAAGTATCCAGTTTACAAGTCAAATTGCATGGAAGCCCTACAAGGCTCAACCAAATACAACCAAGTTGGAGAGTATGTTTTCAAAAATTGTTTCAATCACTCTTCCCATATTCATTATTGTTTTTATTGGGTTCTTTTACAGTCGCAAGATTAAGCCGGATCTTGTGGGCGCGAACAAGTTGGTGGTAGATGTTGCGCTGCCCATCTTAATATTTATATCTCTTTCTGCAAAGTCGTTTGACCCAATTTCAGCTCTCTCATTTACCGGAGCTTCGATCGCGTTAATTTTATTAACCGGCGTGATGGCATGGCCAATTTCAACATTTTCTGGTTCTGAACCTCAAGCCTTTTTGCCTTGTGCCATGTTCAGCAATGTGGGTCCAATAGGCATTCCCTTGATTGCTCTTGCATATGGCCCAGAGGGCATGGCATCAGCTGCTGTCTTATTGGTAATTTCCAATGTATTGCATTTCACTCTGGGGGCAGGAGTCATGAGTGGCAAGGTTGATTGGCGCATGGTGTATGCGAATCCACTCGTTTGGGCCACTGTTCTGGGTGTGGCCACCTCGGAGATGAAGCTTGAACTTCCCGTTTGGCTTCAAACCTCATGCACGATGATTGGTAACATCTTGGTGCCCATGATGTTAATGTCTTTGGGTGCCAGACTCGCCAGCAGCCAAGTTTCAGATGTGTGGGTAGGCATTCGGTCAAGCGTATTGATTTTCATAGTCAGACTTGCGGCTGTATTTTTGATACTTTGGCTCATTCCATTGCAGGGGCTTGAACGTGGTGCCTTGATTTTGTTTGCTTGTTTGCCCGCGGCTGTCTTTAATTTCATGCTGGCTGATAAATTTCAAGTGCAGCCCCATAAGGTGGCCTCAACAGTCATAATTGGCCACATCATGAGCTTGGTTTTTTTACCCATTGGTATTTGGCTAGCATTCATTTAGTTTTTTCAACTTTTTATTTAAAAGGCGTCTGACATGATTAAGTTTTATTTTCACCCCTCACCAAATCCTCTAAAGATTGCACTGTACCTGGAGGAAACGGGCGAGCCCTATGAGCTCATTGCGGTGGATACACGTAAAGGTGAACAGCACTCCGACGCATTCAAAGCCATCAATCCCAACGCCAAAACACCAGCCATAACAGATGGCGATGTTCGTATTTTTGACAGCAACGCCATATTGCTTTATTTGGGTGAAAAACTTTCTAAGTTTGTACCAGACAACACCCCCAAGAACAAAGCTGAGATGTATTCCTGGCTGATGTTTGTGGCCACGGGCATTGGCCCCTACTGTGGACAGGCCGTTCACTTCAAACACTTTGCCCCAGAGCCCATAGAGTACGCTGTGAACCGCTATGACTTTGAAGCCTGGCGTCATTGGCACCTGATCAATGACCACTTGGCCAATCAGCCCTACATGATGGGCAATCAGTACACCATTGTGGATATGTCTGTTTGGGGCTGGGCTCGCGTTGCACCTTTTGTTTTGGGCGCTGATGCCTGGACAAAACTACCGCATGTCAAGCGCTTGCTGGATGAAATCAATGCACGCCCAGCCGCTCAACGTGCGGAGGCCCTCAAGACTAAATTTGCTTTTAAAACTGAAGTAGATGAGGATGCTCGTAAGATGCTGTTTCCCTCAAATGAGCGGCTTAAAGCATCGGGTGTTTGACGCACGAACCTTAATTCTGTGCTCGATACATGAATTAATTTACAAAATTAGTTAATCAACAAACACCTGAACCTAAGGCTTGGTTTTGATAACCTTTGCAAGCGAATTTAGCTCTTCTCCCATGAATGCATCAAATTGATTCGGAGACATCAACATAGGCTCCGCGCCCAAGGCCTGATATTTTTCTGATACATCTTTGGATTGAATGATTTTTGATATTTCATTGTTTAGACGCAGAACAATTTCCTTGGGCGTTTTACTTGGAGCCAATAAGCCTATCCAAAAATTGAACTCGGCGTTAGGTAATCCTTCCTCTGAAAGAGTGGGAATCTCCGGCAGGGCTGATGACCTGTAAGGTGATGAGACCGCGATGGCCTTCAGTCTCCCTGACTTCACATGACTGATTGCTGCAGTAATGGGCAAAAAACCAAAATCTGCTCTTTGTGCAATCAACTCTGTCACCATATCCGGTGCCCCTTTGAGTGGGATATGTACAGCATTAAGTGCCGTGGTATTTAAAAACTTCTCGCCACTGACATGCGATGCACTTCCAATACCGCCGGATACATAGTTGATATTTGAGGGGCGAGATTTGAGAGCATTAACGAAATCCCTTGTGTTCTTGATGCTGTTCTGAGATGAAATTGCCAAAACACTTGGCATACTGGCGAGCGGGATCACGCCAGCAAAGTCTTTAAGAGTGTCATAAGGCAGATTAGGGTAGACGGATGGATTAACCACGTGACCTGCAGAAACCACTAAAAGGGTGTAACCGTCGGGTTCGCTCTTCGAGACCAAAGTAGTTCCTATAACGCCCCCTGCGCCAGGCTTGTTGTCAATAATGACAGGTTGCCCCCATGATTGACTGAGTTTGTCTGCCACAGTCCTGGCTAACACATCTGATGCACTGCCCGCAGTAAAGGGGACTACCAAACGAATAGTCTTGGAAGGGTAGGCGCCTGAACCGGTTTGAGCGGAAACAAACGAGCAGCCCAAAAAAAGAATACTTAACCCAAAAATGAGCTTTTTAAATTTGATTGATTTCATTTAAATCACTTGTGTTTTTTCATCGATGCAAGATGGGGATACTTCTCAGTGAGCAATGAGCCTGAGTAGTAGGTTTTAGAGTAGGACGGATGATTCTTGATAAGTTCCAGCCATCGAGATATGTAGGGTAGTTGGCTCCAGTAATGATCTAAATTGATATCATCCATGCGAACAATCACAGGCATGATGGCGACATCGGCCAGTGTAAGGTGTTTGCCCAAAAGCCATGGCCCCCCACTTTGCTGAATCCATTCATTCATTCGAATGATGGCTCTATTTAATTTATCCATGGCTTGATTCATGTCTTGTTCAGAGAATCCGGTTCTGCCCATGGAGAGTAAAAATTCTTTTCTTAAAGGCTTTGAATTGGCAAGTGCAATAAACTCATCCTCGGACATTTGTTTGAAATGGGGTAAAAAAGCCAGGTTATAGGAAGGAAAGCGTATCGCAGGGGTCGGTATTTCATCGATATATCTCATCATCCAGCGCATTCTGGCCTTTTCTACTGGATCGGTGGATGCAAAGGGATGATTTTGGGGAAAGCATTCATCTAAATATTCAATAATGACCGCAGAATCCAGAATAAAACTCTCATCGTGTTTTAGCGCGGGAACAACCCCGTTGGGATTGATCTTTAGGTATTCGGGTTTTAATTGATCTCCAGAAAAAAGATCCAGCTTGACTTCTTCAAAATTCAATTCTTTTGCGTTTAAAACAAATCGAACTCTTTGGCTGCAAGTCGATTGTGGAGCGTTATAAAGTAAAAAATTTTGATTTTGAGTTTCCATAGGGGTCAATTTATAAATGTTCTGAGGTGAATTGAGGTCATGAAGACTTCAATGTGGCTTCAATGTAAGTAATGTCGCCATAAGCGTCAATTGTTTCTCACTCATGGATTTCCCCTACCCGAATCACCATATATGAAATCAACACCTCTTTTATCAACTGTGTGGATCGTTTCTTCTGGCGCAGGACCAAGCTCATCATCACATGCTTGCCTATTTTTTATTTTTTTGGTCTGCCTTTAGATTCAATTTGATCGTATTTCTAAAGCTCTGATTGGCGGTATTACGATTGCTTCCAATGAGCAAAAGCTGGGCATAGAACATGTGGGTTTTGACGTCCATGAGATTCCAACGACCAATCAGTGAAAATCGGTGCTCGTTGTATAAATTCACTCTGCTGGGGTCGCTCTCTATTTCCTACAGCGCTTCATAGCATTGGGATACGATGTCGATTAATGCACCTTTAAAGTTAAACCATGAAAATCGAATTCAAATGGCTCGTGGCGGTGGGTATGGTCTTGAGTTCACTTGTAGCTCACGCTCAAACGCCTCAAGTCAAAGTTCAATGGCTGGGACAATCTGCGTTCAAAATCACGTCCGCCGAGGGTAAGGTCCTCATCACCGACCCTTGGTTGAAAGCCAATCCACTTACTCCTGTCGAGTTCAAAACGCTTGAGAATTTGGGTAAGGTGGATGTGTTGTTGGTGACCCATGGTCACCTTGACCATTTTGCGGATGCACCTGCCCTAGCAAAGTTGAATAACGTGCCGATGTATGCGCCTGGCGACATGAACGCGTCGGTCGTGGCTCTGGGCATTCTTCCAGCGGAACTTGCACCACGATTCAATAAGTCCGGTGTTGTAGAGCCCAGCCCAGGCATCAAGGTCACGGCGGTGCGTGCTGAGCACTCTTCAGTGATCAATTGGAGAAATCCATTGACTCAGAAAGATGAAATTCACGTTGGCGGCGAACCCGTGGGCTTCATCATGGAGCTTGAAGACGGCTTTAAGATTTATCACATGGGCGATACGGGCTTGTTTGGCGATATGAAGTTTATTGCCGATTACTACAAGCCTGATGTGGTGCTGATTCCCATAGGGGGCAACTTCACCATGGGCCCTAAAGAAGCCGCCTATGCCGCCAATGAACTTTTAAAAATTCCTAATGTGATTGCCATGCACTATGGCGCGAATCCATTGGCCAAGGGAACCTTACCTCAGTTTCTGGAACTTATGAAGAATCCAACTATTAAGGTGCTTCCGCTCAAGCCCGGGGAGACAGCCCACTTTCCATCCAAACGTTGAGGATCAGCTTTGATCCATGGATTTGACCGACTCGCCGCCTGCAACTGAATAGGTGATGGGGGCTTTTCGGGTGGCCAAAAATTGCTCCAGAGTTTCACCGCGAAACGCGGCATAGACAGCTGGGTTGGGAATTCCTAGCACAGCGGCCATTTTTTCGAGCA
>Ga0214923_10002580_pt1 | contig 23858 bp, 19 predicted proteins | sample LL1510_MetaG_FD_177993 | JGI IMG/M metagenome (GOLD analysis project Ga0214923, IMG submission 177993) | Freshwater microbial communities from Lake Lanier, Atlanta, Georgia, United States - LL-1510 | ecosystem: Environmental > Aquatic > Freshwater > Lake | place: USA: Georgia | collected...
GGTGGTGGAGGAGGTGGTGGAGGAGGCGGTGGTGGTGGAGGTAGCGGAGATGTTTCTGGCGGTGAAGAGGGTGGTGGAGGAGGTGGTGGAGGAGGCGGTGGTGGTGGAGGCGGTGGCGAAGGTGGTAGAGGAAATGGAGGAAAAAAGGGAAGCCTCTTTCGTATTCCAGGCTTCCGCAAAGCCAAACCGACCACCGCCGCGATCTTTGTCACATTCAAACCCGATGAGAACACCATTACAACACTACTCAATCGCCGCGCCGAAGATAATCTACTGGGAGTTCCTTACGGAAAGATCCAAGCCGGCGAAACTGAAGAGGCCGCCGCGCTGCGTCTTCTATCCGAATATGCCCCCATCGATGATGTATCCGCCGGTGCACTTACTCCGCTCCTCACCCGAACCTACAACGGCAACCAGGCCGCGATATTTCAGCTCCGCTTCCCTACGAAGCCAACTCTGAAGGCTACACGAGATACTGTTGCCTCTCTCATTGTTGCTGATCTGTCAGGAGAAGACCTCAACTCCGACAGCAGCGATATTCCTACCCATCGGTGGTATCCCGTAGAGGATACCTGGCAACAGCTGAGCGACAAGGTCAAAGACAGATATCCTCTGACTTACGACGGATTAGAGGCTCTGCGAATCGTCGGTAAGAAGAAATACACTCTTCCGCACTGGGTCGACGTGGTCATGGGAGAGAATCGCGATTCACCGGAAGCGAAGAAACTACTGGCCGATATCTATCTGGGAATCAAGTACGCCAATGAAGATGTGTTGGGATCACGACGAGATTCGCGACTGGAGGAATACAGAGCACTGAAAGCAGAGCTGGAGGCCGAAACCGACACCGAAAAGCGTATGACAATTCAGAAACAAATCAACGAACTATTTCCTGATACGACGATTCGGATTCGCTACGATAATGACGAAATCCACGAAGTGCCGGTATTGAATCCCTTCAAAGCGCTCCAGTATCGCCGCAGCACGACCTTTGCGGATCCGGCGACGGGAGCGATTCTACAGCCGACGAAAGATCCACGGTATGATCCGGATGCGTTGCAACACAAGCGGAATCTGGATGTGTTACATGCGCTGGTTCCTGAAGTTATGTTGACGGACAAACAGACATCGGTCAGTATTCTGGAGAGTCTGTGGTTCTGCGGACGAAATCCGGATTTGCGGAACTGGCCCGTGTGTTATCCTGCGCGCATGCTGGGCGAAATTCGTCAATGGCTGGATGCACGGGATCAACTGACGAAACAGACAACGGCCAAGGCGGTGTTAGAATCAGGAGAATGGAGTCAGATGCGGGAGTGGGTTCGCTTGTTGAAGAATGGATTGTCGGGAAAGAAAGTGAGTGCGGCGATTCCCCAACGGATTACGGAAGTTGCTCCTTCGCAGACGCAGCCGGTTCCTAATCCTCCTATTTCCCTTGTGTCTCCCATTGTTCCGAACCTGACGACTGGCTCTGCTGGCACTTCTGGCACAACGGGTGCAACCATCGCAAATCCCAATCCACCCGTGAAACGCAGAGAATATATCCTCAGGCCCGCTCCCATCCGCAGAATCGGCGCTCCTGCAAATCCGCTACCCACCATTCCGATCAGTTTCCGTGGCATTATTCCTCGGCCATCATAGAATGTCTCTACGGAATCCATTTACAAAACAGATTGTTCCTTTCTTTATCACCGATCTCAGCGGTGAAGAGACGATCACACTGGAACCCACCGAACCCGCCTGGGCATCCGAAAAACTACAGAGAGAGCCAGGACCCTACGAAGCTCTCCAGGCCCACGGCTGGCGGAAACTCAAGATTGATCACACGGGAGTCTCTATGGAAAAGGAGCTGGCATTCTTGAATGCGTTGGCGCTCCTACACCAGTCCGACGATGGCGTGTGGGTCCTGAGAAAATATGCCGATCAGATGTATTCTCCTGACGGAATATTCAACTATGCCGCCGATAGTCCGAAACTGATGTTGGCATTTGCCCGTATTTTAGTCGAATGGACCCTTCCCGGTCGACAATGGCGACTACACGCTGCGATGCACGGGATGGCAGATAATGTGGAACTCCATAATCATCTGGGATTAGAGGTATCCGAAGTGGAGATTGCTCTGATGGAACTACAGGGACTCATTAGAGATTAAGAAATCTGTAATAAAATACCGTGGGAGAATAGGGAATGGTAAACGCATGGCTCAAGGCAAAGTATTCTTTCATTTCGGCGCTGGTATTCTATATTGTGGCCAATCCGGAAACATATAAACTCACACAATGGCTGTTGGGATCTTTTGTAGAGATCGCTCATCCTATGGGAGCAGCAACTCCGTATGGACTGGTTCTTCATACCGTAGTATTCTTTCTGGTTATGTGGGGACTCATGATGCTGCCGGCGGGGACTATCTGATTCCATCTAAAGTTCGCACACCTATACACAGTAATGCCACGGGGTCGTTCGCCTGCATCTGCTTCTTCTGCCACTTCTGCCACTGCTGCCACTTTGGAGTCCGTACCTGTTACAATTCCAGAATCAAAAGCCAATATTCCCAAGGCCCTCCGTGAGCAAGTATGGATTGCTTACGCAGGTCGCGTGTTTGAGCGCAAATGTTTAGTGTCCTGGTGTCAGAACAAGATCACTGTTTTTGATTTCCACACGGGCCACAATATTCCAGAAAGCCGCGGAGGCGCCACCGATATATCGAATCTGCGTCCGATATGTGCCCGCTGCAACTTGTCGATGGGATCACAGTATACGATTGATACCTGGAATCAGTTATCAGAGGTGTATAAGCCCAAAGTATCGTGCTGTTGTACACAATAAATTGAGCGTCGCAGATAGGGAAAAAGCAAGATGGCCGCTGCTGGAGCTCTGGTTGCCGCCGAAAGTATTCTGGCACTCACGCCCATCGCCATTAAAAAGACACCTCTGGATCCGATCAGTGTTATTTGGACACGGATTCTGAGTTCCGCCGGAATCGGATACGCCGTTGCTTCGAATACGGATGTGACATCCACAGAGCGTCTGGGAGCTATTGCTATCGGCGGAACGAATCTGCTACACATCGCCAGCAGCTATGAATCCTTTCGGCATCTGCCCGCGGGCCAAGCTATGTCTCTCCTCTATACTTTCCCACTCTGGACGGTCATCTTCGGAGCACTGTTCGGTGGCGATCGGATTCGCACGATCGAATTCGCGATGATCGCAGTGGCCACGGCAGGAGCAGTCATTCTGAATATGGATCCAACACACGTGGCGTCCGTCGGAGCAGATGCAGCGGGTCTCGGCGGAGCCAAGGCCAATCGGTCGTGGGGTATCGCCATGGGACTCATCATGGCCATGACAGAGGCCGGTATGCACACCCTGCTTCACAAGATGAACTGGTTGGATCCCGCCAAGGCCGTGTGGGTCGTGAACTCGTCGGCGGCGGTCTGGTTGGCCAGTCTGCTGGGTCTCCAGAATCTGCTGTTTGATTCTGCCGCCTCTCCGCCGACGCGGGGAGATCTGGGCGATTTCGTGTGGCTGACCGTATTTCACGGGTTCACTCTATTCAGCGGCTACTGGCTGCGATTCTATTCCATTCCACGACTGTCCACTGTGACTTACTCAATTCTGAGTTATACCGGACTTTTGGCGGCGTTTCTGTTTGGATTGTGGTTCGTCGGAGAACGTCCGGGATGGATGTCGCTGATCGGTGCGACATGTATTATTGGGAGTGGAGCAGTTCTACAAATGATGGACAGTTCGGGCGATAAAAAGCAGTTGGAGGAATAGAATGGGCGGCGTATTTGCGAAACCTCTGACTATCCACGATATCGTTCAACTGTATCTCAATATTTCGGATCCGCAGTTTGCCAGAGCGGCACCTCTTCTGGAGAAGGCCGGTGATGCAGAATGCGCGATTCTGTGTTGGTTGGCGCTGCACGATGCCGCCTCTGCGCAGAAAGTGGTGGACCGTAATCGGATGACCAGAGAGATTAAGGATCCACTGGTGACAATAATCCGGGCGGTGGGCAACGGCAAGCAGGAGGAGATTATCAATGCGGTGTCGGACTATCGGTGTGAGAGACAATCGCGATGCAAACAGTCACCGCAATGGCTGACCAATCTTCTGTATCAGATCGTCTCCGTCCCTGCGACTTTTTATCGTGGATAAGAAGAATGGCATCGAACTTCGTTATGAATCCCATGACGGCAGATTTGAACGCAAATGCCCATAGTATTAAAAATATTAAAACTGCCACTATATCGTCATTGAGTGCTGGAAATATTTTTGCAACGGGAGATATAAATTCTACTGGTACCTTAAAAGTCCCCCATGTGCAATCAGGTACGCTAGCTTCACCATATGTGACCTGTACGAATCTGACGGTAAACTATATTAATGGAGTACCGGCGGCGGGTTCGACCGCTCCTTCGGTGATGGGTATTACGGCGGCGGCGGGCTCTGCAATTTCGATTACAGGAACCGCGGCATATCCCATAATCGGCTATACTGGTATAACGGGATTATTCGCAGCGAATGCGGGCAGCGGCGTAAAAATATCCGGAAGTGCGATTAATCCCACCATCACGAATACGGGTGTATTGTCGCTGACGGCAGGAAATGGTATCACCTTGTCAGGTGCGACCGGTAGTATAACAATTGGCACAATCGGTGGAGGAACAGTTACCAGTGTGACAGCGGAACCGGGGTCGGCGATCACCGTGACTGGCACGACGAATCCAGTTATTGGATACAAAGGCATAACTGGTATAACTACCAACGGAACCTTACGTATTACGGGATCTTCCGTATATCCTATACTATCGGCTCCAGGAATCCGGGGTATAGGAGCTATACAAGTCGGTGGAGGTGGAAGTGAAGACTGGACCATTTCATTGTCTAGTTCTGCAGTGGGTTCTATACAGGGAGGCGCAGGTATAAACGCAAATACCGTAGCTGGCGTTGCGACGATCACAAATACTGGGCTTTTAGGAGCAGCGCAAGGACCTGGGATATCGGTTAGTCTGGCGGGAGGAATAGCTACAATATCGAATTTAGGACTATTAGATGCGACGGCGGGAACGGGGATAAGTGTCACGAAAGCGAATGGAACCGCGACGATTGCGAATACCGGTGTGTTATCTCTGACGGCAGGAAGTGGTATCCAAATTGACGGTATTCTCACAAATCCCACTATTACGAATACAGGATTGACATCTCCATTAAATGTGAATCTGGATTGTGGCGGTAATAGTATTTCGAACACACCTTCACTCAGTTTTGGTCCTGGCGCAGGGTATTATAAAATGTTATATGATAGGAACACTACAAATTTTAATTTTAATGACGGTGTGGGGTCAAATATACTAAATATATCGGGAGGAACAATGACTTTCAACTATGGAGTGGTGTTTGCAAAGCCGATGGATGCAAATGGTGCATGGGTGTATAAATTTCCGGGTACCTGTCCGAATATTACGGTATATGGATCCAATCCTCTTACCCTTATTAATGGAAAACTTGCAAATATTCCAGCAGGATTATATATTATTTCAGTTATGGTGAATTTTAGTATTACCAGAAATCCGAATAATAGTTGCGTTGAGATGGTTTTATATTCTACTCCAGGTGCAGACGCTACTATCTTTTCATTAATAAATGGTCAAGGAAACACTCAATCTATTAGTACAATGAGTGGAACAATGATATCTCGTTTATTCCCTTCTTCACAATTTTATTTAGTAGTATCATCTGGTACTGCAGGAACTTCATCTGGTATGTTAGCGGCGAATGAGACACCAACCTATATTATAACTATCGCCCCTCTCCATTAACGAAACATATTGTCTCTAATAAGGATGAGCCAGCATGCCTATGTCTATCAAACTTTAGTCGGAGCCGAACCCAATAAAGGCCAGGTGCTGGTCGTCGGCGATATCACCGATACCGTACAGTATGCTCCGATTACCATCGGATTAAGGGGCGATATATCCGGTGTTGCCTCTATTAATGGTCAGCCGTACTCTTCCAGCGGAAAATTTCTGTCCAATCCGATGACGGAAACACTGTTCGGCGACGGTTACAGTATGATGGACATTAGCAATATTTTTTGTTACAGAGGATTCATGCAGTACTTAGATGTATCTTCTATTGTTGCAACGAATATTTCTACAACGAATCTGAACATCACAAATCTAACGGTTGAGAATCTAACGGTCGCACATATTAATGGAGCAGCTGGTCCATTTGGACATTCTTTTGTTCCTGCGTCTTCGCAGCTATCTATCTCTCCCAATATAGTACGTGATATTAGCATATTATCTCCATCATATACAACGACCACCGACATCATAATCGGCAACAGCTTTACTCCATCCGTATCTGGATTGTACGCCATCGAATATTCCTTATTCGGTACACCAGGACCCAACGGTTTCATATCCGATGCAGGAACAATTCAGTTTTCGTTGATTCCAGTACAGGATCAACCACAAGATCTTGACGACGGATTATGGACATGCTATATTCCCCCCGTATCCACCGATACGTTCGCGTATAAAAACACCTGCTTTGTGAATCTAACGGCGGATATTTCTTACGATGGAGTTGCCACGATTCGTAGTCGCGGAAATACCAGTAATCAGGATGGAACATGGTCCGTGGCAAAGCGGATTTTCACCGTTGGATCTGGATTTTAGGGATTTTCTGAAAAGGCAGGAGAGGCAATGGTGTGTCTCGTCGCATAAAGCGAAACAGGAAGCATGAATAGAGATAAATGGAAAAAGCTCCCGCCATCAAACGCCTTGTGGACCTCGTTGACCGCGGTCCCGAAGACGAAGACTTCTTTCCCTTTCATTCGAACCAGACCGTGTTTCGACGGGTGTGGCCGACATATAGCAATGTCGTCTCCGAAGTCGTAGAGATCGGCTACAAGGGTGTCGCCAAATGGGGTGAACGGATAACGATTCCACTGAATCGTAGTCTCGCAGGAGATCTTGTCCAATGGATCGCGCTCCGTTTTCGGCCTCTCAGTTGGCTCGGTCCCCAGTTAGAGGGACTGTTGGCCAGTGGCGACTGGGACTATGAAGATCCTTCAGCCGCGTGGATGTGGGCATCCTCACTGGGAACCGCCGCGATCCGCAAGGTGGACCTCCAGATCAACGATGTCACCGTGGAAACCTGGACCGGCGAATGGATGGATATCTGGAGTCGCATGAGTCTGGATGCCGGTCGGTCCGGTACTTGGGATGTCGATCTCAATGGCCGGCTTCCCGCTACGATGTTGAGCGATACAGGGCGTCCTCCGCAGTCGACCTTCATGCCCACAGAAGACGGCTACATAACTTGCTGGCTGCCCTTGTCCTTCTTTCGCCGACCGTCGTCCGCATTTCCTCTCATAGCGCTCGACGATCAGACCGAAGTCCGCATTCACGTGTGGCTCAACGATTTTGAGAATCTTGTGCGACGGCGACAGGTTCCCCGCACGACACCAGTGGAGGTCCCGTTGGGACAGACCGTGACTCTGGTGAATCGACGCGACGGGTCGCAGCAGCGCACCGCGACTCTATCTGGATTGGAACCAGACTTAGATGACTTCGGTGTCTGGGTAGGATCGGTCCATTTGGAGGATCCGCTACGCAGTCGGTACTTGCGCGGGCCACTGGAAATGCTCTACGAACCCGTCACAATGGCGACATACGATGTTCCCCCGATTATGACCACGGCGGCAGCAGCTCCGTGTCAGGGATCCACCGTTCCTGTGACTATCCGCATCACAGAGCTGAATGGTCCTATTCGAACGCTGATCTGGTTTTTCCGTCGCAAGGCCGTGTGGCAGTTCAACGAATGGACGAACTACGGATCACTGTTGGAACCTCAACTTCTCCAGACAATTCGTTCCCAACAGGCACGGCAGACGACTCTGAATCCCGCGGCGCTGCAGCAACCGATTATGGCGTCGGCGCGGCTCCTCGTCGGAAACGCGGTGTGGCGCGACGATACGGAACAATGGTGGCGACAGGATTTTGCTCTGGATCATCGGGGTGGAACACGGCTCACCGCGGGCATGGTATACGGCTACGATTTCGGATCCGCAGGCGTCGGCGGAGATTTGGATGATCTCCAGCCGGAAGGAACCGTCAATGCGTCGCGAACGGATCTCCGATTAGAGATGCAGGTGAATGTTCCGGTAGCTGCGCTGGCAACTCCCTGTGGAGACCGGACGGGCAGCGAATACGAAATCTGGGTTGTTGGTATCGGACTCAACTGGATGCGGTTCGTATCGGGACAGGCGCAGCCGATGTTTCATGATTAAAGAGTCGAAGGCTAAAGCGATAACCGAAACTGCAACTATTATGGGGCTCTACAGTTTGCTGTTGATCCTTCCGTTTCTGAGTTCGGTCTCTGCCTCTATTACGGATTGTGATCCGGCGTCGGTGTTTCGTCTGACGCAGCTGACCTTTACACCGGATCCACCGGTTCCTGGTGCGCCATCGGAGATTGCTCTCCAGTTTACGAATACAGGTCCTGTCATTACGGATGGTCAGGAACTGGGTACGATTAACTATAATGGGCTGCCGTATTCGTATCAGCAGCCGCTCTGTGCTATTACGCAGTGTCCGATCGGAGTTGGTTCACAGGAGCGACGCAATACGACGGACTGGCCGTCGATGTCTGGTAAGATGACGATCCAGGTCAACTGGGTGGGACCGGCACAGGAGTCTCTGTTATGCTACAAGATCGTGGCAAAAGTAGCGGCGCTGGCTTCTACAGCATCAGCGACAGCGACAGCAAGCGCAACCGCGGTTTCTTCTTCATCGTCGCTTGAGTGATTTACGGTTGTGGTTGCGGTGGCTGCGGCGACGCGTTCCCCGCCGACCGCCACTACTTGTGTAGACCGGGTAGACATCCTCTGAAACCGCTACATCACTGCGTGAGCTGGAAGAGTTCAGCAGCGGCGTAGAGCCACCCTGCTGGTTGGACGCATTAAGACTATGTTTAAGATAAGGGGGTTCTTTATCGCCCGATTCTTTATCGCCCGAAAAATGCCGCGGTTCCGCCCGCCGCTTGGAGCGAAATAGTCTTGCGAAAATGCCACCCATCTACTGGGTAGATAGAATCTAATGAACCGAATGTCGCACCCGTGCTTCGACGAACGCCGCCATCAGATCCGCCTGCGGCACGGTCCAATCCTCCACTGACCACGCGATTTCCGCTCCCGTCAGCGGCTGATACAGAACCACATCCGTAATCACATTACCCGCTTGTTGGAGAGCCCGCACCGTCAACAACTGGGCAATCAAGGTATCCAGACGCTGGAGTTCCGTGGGCTGGTCGCCGCCGATGAGAAACCACGCCGTTGTTCCGACCAGCATATCGGCTTCGGCCGTCACTCCTTCCGCCACTTCGGCCTGAACGCGACACAAGAGCTGCTTCTGTTTCGACAGCAGAGACACCACCAGCTCCGCTCTCTTCCGGAGGCCCGACAGAAATGATCGACATCGACTCCATTCACGCTCTCCAGGCAACTGCGCGACGACACCCGACCGGCCTTCCGATAGAGACCGACAGATGGCCACCCGATAGACAGCATCCAGCTCTTTCAGCGTCGGTTCCGGATATCCCAACGGTTGGCCGTTCGTATACAGCCGCCAGGCCTCAATAAGTGGACATCGGGATTCCTGCGGCGGCGTGTATCGGACGGGCGCAAACGTCAGCTCATCCAGCGACACATTCGCAAATCGCAGATTATACAACATCGTGCGCATCTTATGGATTATCTGGATGATGCGGATGAGATCCGGCTGGGGCATCGTGGACGCTGCCGATCCCATTGCCGCCACAATATCGGTCCAATAGATCTGGGGCGGGGCCGCGCCGCGCTCCGTGGTGCCGAAAAACCGGTGCGCCAGAGACTCAATGAGCGCACGATGTTGGGTGAAAATGGCGGCATCTTCGGCGGCGATTTTGATGGTCCAGATGACCCGTTGCGCATCGCGATCCCACTGTCCGCCCGATTCGGGACGCAACGACGCCATTTCCCGATGCCAGAAAGTGCGGACGAAATCACTGAACTCGGCGGAGAGTCCCTGTTCGGACCACCAATACGGAATCTTCCACTGGGGAGATCCTAGGAGTGTCGGCGGTTGAGGCGGAGATATGAAGAGAGTCGGATCGCGAAAGGCCGCCGGCAAACAACGGATGGTCTTCAACGTGCGAAAATCCTCTCCACTAAGATACGACACCCAATCTTGGACGGTGGTGGCCTGCGGTGCCGAAGCCAGAGTACTGAGTTCGTAGCGCGGAATATTTCGCCATTGCAGCAGCGGACGGTGGATTTCCCGCACGAAACGGGAAAGAGATCGCTCATTCCGACTGTAGGACATCGTGAGAGTCCGTTTGGCACGGGTCACGGCTACATAGAACAACCGGCGTTCCTGAAGAATGGAATCATCGTCTTTCTGCTGAGGAAAGACTTCGTCGTTCATGCGCACCAGAAACACGGAATCCCATTCCAGGCCTTTGGATCCATGGAAAGTACTCAGATAGATCGTGGGATAGGGAGCCTCCGCGGGATCGGTGGCATCTACGAATCGGCAACGCACACCGGCCTTCATGAAAATGGCTTCGTAGGTGTACAATACGCTGTTGAACTTACTCAGAATCGCAACAGAACCGGTGTTGAGAGCGGCAACGGCAGCCTCCGCCACCCAGTCGCGCTCTTCGGCCGTGCGGGCAAAGTATCGGACTTCGGGTCGTTGACCGGGATCGGCGTGGGGAGCAGCGGTCATGAGCTGCTTGTGGGGAAGTGTAGGGATCCGGCGCATCACGGAGTTTGCGACTGCCACAATCGCCGCGGTAGACCGATAGTTCGTGGCCAGTTGAAAATCCGCCACCTGGAAAAATCGCACGTGAAAATTCAGAATATAATCTACACAGGATCCCCGCCACGAATAGATATTCTGGGCGTCATCGCCGACGATGGTGACGGTGGCCGCCGGATGATGGAGCGCCCGGATGAATCGTTCCTGGATGTCGTTAATATCCTGGTATTCGTCGATAAAGAGCCAACGAATATTGTCGGTGATCCATGAGATGCCCGCGGATGATTCCATCCAATCCAGTGCCTTCAGAGGGAGTTCATCCACATGAAAGAGATCCTGGAGCGCGGTGGGACAATGATCCCGCAGAAGCTGTTGGCTGAGCGCGTGGAATGTTCCGCACAGAAGATGATTACTCTGAGAGCCAATGAGTGATCGGAGACGGGTTCGCATAACGCCGGCCGCATTCCGGGTAAATGTAAGGAGAATAATCTGGCTGGGGATTCCGGCACCGCTACGGATAAGATGAGCAATGCGTGCGGTTAGGGTGGTGGTCTTACCGGAGCCGGCGGAGGCCAGAATCCGCATATTCTGGTCGGGCGCCTGATGGATAATGGTGGTCTGTTCGAGATTCAAGGTGGGACCGACGCTGTCCATATACGGATCGGCAGATGAGTCGTTTAGATCATTGTAGAAGCAACAGTGTGTACTATAGACTATGGTTGCGTACGCCTTGATCATATTGAATTGTCGGCGGAATATGCAGAAACGGGAGATACAGCGTGCCACTTGGTTGAAGGATTTTCCGATTCCGCTCTGGTTTCACGTAATTGGAGAACCGACTCTGGCAACCGAGTTCGAGTTTGACACGGCGGATCGTATTCTGTATGTGCAGTGCCCCGATGATTATGTATCGTTGCCCAAGAAAGTGTATCTAGCCGTCATGGCCATTCGCACGAACTTTCCGGATGTCGGGCATATTCTGAAGACAGATGATGACATGACATATAAGCCGGCTGGATTGACCCATGTCATGTCTATAATGAAGGACTATGACTATGGAGGGTTTGTGTTTCAACATAACGGATGTATGAGCACTTATCATTATTCAAATGTGGCCGAAGCAGATAGAAAGCCGGCACGGGTGTATCCATGCCGTTATTCGAATGGAAGATTCTATTTTTTGAGTTGTAAGGCCGCGGATCATCTGCTGAAAAAGAAGCCTCACATGTGGAGATCAGTATTTGAAGATAATGCGGTGGGATACGCGCTGTCGGACTGTCCGAATATGAAAGTTCTGACTCTGAAAGATCATGCTGTGTTTACGGAGATTGTCTGAGAGCCGCGGAGCCGCGGAGCCGCGGCTGTCCTGAGCCGAAACAGTCGGTGGAATATGTAATGGTGTGGGCTCTGTTGGTCCTGATCGCCGTTGTGGTCGCGGTGCATTATTGGGAATACAGTCGTTCAGTCCAGGAATATACCTTTGCGCAGCCGCCGGGCTCCGACACCGATATGCGAACGGTGCTGGCGGAGAAGACTCCGGTTATTATGGAACTGGAAAAACTACCATGGCGACCGGCCGTTGCTGAAAAGGCGCCGTGGTCGGTGGAAATAAACAGTGGATCCGATGGCATCGCGGCGGTGTCGGTGGGCGCCTGGTTGGAGCAGGGTGCAGAGAGGCCTCCTATGTTGAATTCGACGGGGCTGGCGGAACAGATGGAACTGACCACGGGTCTGTCGACGCTGGATGATGGAAGGGGGTGGTGGTGGCTGCCGGGATTTCAGGATTGTGCCGTCGATATTTTGCCGGCGAAAGGATGGATCGGACTCTCGTGGATCACGGCAGAACGCCAGTGGATCGGTTGTTCGCACGGTTCGCCGCTGAAAATCTGGTTGGCGCATTCCCGATACCAGCCGTTCATGCCGGCGACGGTGAAGCGGGGAGTCCGTACGGATATTAATCCATGGACGGTTACTGTGGCAGAGGCGCCGTGGTTGGGACGGGTGCAGTATTTGGAAGTGATTGTTCACCCGGGTTGGTGCTTGGGTCTTCCTGCGCACTGGGGGTGGGCGGCAATGCCGACAGAAGAGGCAACAGATTCATGGTGGTGGACGGCGTCACAGCATTCGCCCTTATCCATGATGGCGGCGGTTCTGACGGCGCCGTAGCTATTGCTCCTGCTGCTGCTACGGCTTGGGAACCCCAGTGTCCAGTGACAGGACCCAATACGCAGTTGATCGTGTTGTTGGGTGTCAACTGTCCTATTACATGATCCGTACAGAGACCTAGAATCGTAACATCGGACATCCGCCTGTGTTTATCGTTTAATCTGTGAATAAAGTATAAACGATAGCCGCACGTCGGATCTCACCGGTTGTCTGTCCAGAAGAATTTGTAAGCCGGCTAAACCCGTTGCCTCATTAGAGAATTACTATGCAGAGTGCTCCTTCTATGTCTTCAGAAACAACGGACTCCGATTATTCCAGCGATTCGTCGATGTCAGATGGAGAGGAGCGTAATGTTGCGCTGGATAAGTGGCACGGGCAGGCTCAGTCGTGGATTCAATCGGGATCTTCTGTTGGTTCTGAAGAAGAGGAGGCAGTGGCAGCAGTGACAGCAGTCGCAGCAACCAACTTGGGGCTTCGAACCAGCACTTGGCAGACCGAACAGACGCGTCGCACCCATGTGGTTATGCTGGATAGTCTGGATAGAGATCAGACCGTATATCCAAATCCAACGGCGATGCGTCTCAAGTTGCCGCGGATCTATAAAAATGTCGAACGCATCGATATTGTCCAGATTAAATTCATCAACAGCGTATTTACATTTGCGGATTCACGGGCCAATACGACTTTTGCGTGGGGCGACGCCTCCGGTGGATACACGTTTAAACTTCCCGAAGGAACCTATTCCTGGACTGATCTACAGGGACAGTTCGCAGCGGCAGGATTTTGGCTGACTCTGAATGCCGCCACCGGTATCGTAACAATCAGCCGCCAGAATGGATCCATATTCACGATTCCGTGGGCATCCGAATCCCCCAAATCGGCCGGACAGACCCGCTGGGGAATGGGATGGAATCTGGGATTCGCCAAACAGAATCTGGGCGGACAGACCAGCTATAGTGGTCAGACATGGCCGCGACTGTTCGATGACTATGTCTTTCTGCAGCTGAATGTAACGGAGAAGATGAACAGTGTGGATCACACCTCGCCCGAACAGCTGGGTATATGGCAGAACACAACGGGACAAGTGGAACATTATTTTGGCAAACTGCTGTTGAACAATTTCGGATGCTGGTCGCAGTCTATGGTAGAATCTCCCAAGACATTCCGACCTCCGCTGGGACGCCTGGATCGCATTACGGTGAACTGGCTGGATAGTACAGGAAAGGCAATCAGTGGAGGAGCCATAGGGTGCGACTGGCACATGACTTTGCGCATTGTGGAATATGTGGAGGCACCGACCACGGCATCGGCTCTGACTCTTTCGTCGAGTATGACTCCGCCCACGGAAATTGGCAGAGACCGATAGAGTATGGAAGGACTGGTTCCATCTGTCAATACCAGCACATGGTACCGCCCGCCGCCCCAGTGTATTCGGTGGAATCAGGAACGCGTCGGACAGCGTCATACCTTCGTCGGTCCGATTCCAGAGGGCGCACCATTGGATCCGGCACCGGCCGCCAAAATCACCTTTCCCGACGCTTTCGGTCCCCACGCGGTTCCCGCGGGAGTTCATCTGCCGTATGGTGCGTCGCACTGGAGTGCCGCCGTCCAGTGGGCGACTCCGTGGCCGACAACGGTCGTGGATCCCACCGAGGCGATGGAGGCCGCTGTGGATACACCGCAGTTCGCCTGGCGTCTTCGCGGATCGGGAGCAGCACCGGCCAGCAAGATGGATGTAGAGAGCCAGTTGCGCCGGCTGGACCGCCCGTTAGGCAAATGCTACCAGGGAGTTATTCCGGAGGATGCCCCGTTGTATCGGAATACCGTGGCGCCGCCGATCGCCGTCAATGTCCCCCCAGGAGTACAGAATGCGTGTAACCCGATTGCCGTGATTCGGGGTCCGCAGGGAGAAGGCTGCCGTGAAGAGGCGGATCGGATTGCGTCGTCATTATCGGGGCGGTGGGTCAATAATCCGACACGACAGGACACGCAGCGATTAGATTCACCGGTGTCGCCGCCGGGAATGGGAACAGTAGGGAAGAGACCTGGTGGCGTCTCATTAGGCGGACAGTTGATGCCAACGGGAGGTGGAGTGAGAGGTTAATCTGTATTCTGCTTGTCCGTCACGGCTCGGAGAATAATCATTAGGACGAGGAGTGCAAATATGAGAGTCGCAGAACACAGAATTCGATGGATAAAGATTTGAGATCTGGATTGAGGCGCGGGTATCCGTGGATTTGCTGCTGTTGCTGTTGCTTCTGCTGCTACTGCTAGTGCCGCATCAATGACCGGCGTGTCTACAAATACGGCTGGCGGTTGCACATTCTGCCTATTCGTAGCATCAGCCATCGGTGCAGATGGTAGAACCTCTTCTGTATACAGATCACCCACTTCCGCCCGACACATTGGACATGTGGTCTTTGTTCGATACAGCGTATAGCAGTCCATATGAAAACAGTAGTTACATCGGCACTTTACATTATGTAACAGAAGTCGATTCGGTGATCCCCCTTCCAAACAAAATACGCAAGGATTCATACTCCCTATGGCTGTCTGCGTATTTAGCTATTGTTGGTTTTCTGTTGCGTATGAAGGAAGAGATGCCTCTCTGGAGATTACAGCGACACACTGTCTACTTGCCGTCTACTCAAGATATTATAGAGGCATGGGGAATCGACCGCCCGGCTCCCAATATTCCGTCAGGACCCGCGGGTGGTTGGGTCGATGCCAGTGATCCGCTGGGACAAATCTGTCCGTTGATGGTCTATCTGCGGGATGGATCACTGGTTACATGGAGTCACATGATGCTGTTTCTGAGTGAAATCCAGGAGTATGGCTACAAGGTGTTGAGCGATGTCGGTTCTCTGAACCCACTGATGCCGATTGTAATTGAGAAATAAATCATCCTTATCGTTTTACGCCAGATTTCTTGGTGTTCGCGGTTGCAGCGGTGGCGACAGCATGCTTATAGATCTCCTCTGCAGATTCGAGGGTCAGAGTGGACCACGGAGTCGTATCAGGAATACCGACGAACTTGGGTTTTGTCGTGGAGCCGGTGGGAGGAATCTTGTACATATAGAGACCGTAGGGGCCGCGCTTAATCCGATAGGCGCCAATGATGCGATCCACGGCACCTTCCGTTGGAGACATCTTCGCCCGAAGCCGCGGCGTTAGCGTCTCTATCGTATCATCGGGTGTACAGTTGAGCGTTGTAGGACCGGCAGAGGAGGTCCAGGATACATATGGTCCGAACTTGCCCGTGCGGCGCACTACGGGTTGGCCATCCAGGCTACCCAGTGTTTCTCCTTGTGCAGCAGCAGATGCGGAAGCGGAAAAGGCAGCAAAGGCAGCAATCGCGTCAGCATGGGTTGCGGATGCAACAGAGATTGAAGGAGGAACTTGGGCGAAACGGGTTTTCTGGCCAGGCTGTTCGTGGACAAAGAGCGTACCTTTTTTACAGACAATAATCTTGTAGCCGTCGCCAAGATCGCCTTTACCGCTGCTAGGGGCAGAGCCAGAGCCAGAACCAGAGCCAGAGCCAGAGCCCTTAGCCGTCATAACCGTCGCGTACCGATCCGCATATCGGATCCACGTATCCGTCAGAACATCGGACCACACTTTGTTTCCTTTCGCAACATCATCCAGTTGAGCTTCCATGGCCGCCGTAAAGTCATATTCCATGATGTCGCCAAACTGGCTCAGAAGCCACTCAATCACCGTGCGACCCAGTGCCGTCGTACGGAGTTTGTCTTTCTCTCCGCCGACCTTTTCCGTGCGGGTGGTCGGTCGGGGTTTGGTCGTTGCGCCGGCCTTCAATGTAAATCCGCGCAGAGTGACCGGTTGCGCGGCGACGACGGACTTCTCGACATAGCCGCGTTCAAGAACTGTTTCTACCAGCGTGGCAAAGGTGGATGGACGACCGATTCCTTTTGCCTCTAGTTCCCGAATCAGAGACGCCTCGGTGTAGCGGCTGGGAGGCGACGAACGCTGCTCTTTCATTTCGGCGTGTGTCCACGGATGAATTGTGGTCGGCTGTAGAGTCTGGAGAGCTGCGAAGAGTGCGGCATCGGCGGCTTCTGCTTCGGGTTTGCGTTCTGTTTCCAGAATCTTCCAGCCGGCAAATCGGGTCTGATCCCAGGATGCTTCCAGAGGACCGGCGGGGGATGTGGTGACTGTGGCAACTGTGGCTGTTGCAATGACCGTGTCTCTCTGCTCTGCCGCCATAACAGACTGAATCGTCCGCATCCAGATCAGACGATACAGACGGAGTTCGGCTTCCGTAATACCGACGGGCTCTTGGATCTCCATGTGGGTGGGACGAATGCCTTCGTGCGCGTTCTGACTGGTCGGCGGTGTGATTGTTTGAGATGCGGCTTTCTTCTTTACAACCTTCTTCACAGCGCTTACCACAGGAGTAACAGGAGCCAAGTATTCTTCTCCCCACCGCGACAACACGATGGCTGCCGCGGCCTCCTGCGCCTCTTGACTCAGAATCGCATTGTCCGTTCGCATATAGGTGATGTGTCCACCCTCATAGAGAGTCTGTGCTGCGCGCATGGTCACTTTCGGAGTCATTCCCAGGCGACTGGATGCCTCCTGTTGGAGACTAGAAGTAATAAACGGAAGCGGCGGCTTGTGAATCGCAATCCGCTCCTTGCGATCTGTGATTGTAAGACTCTGTGGCTTTACGGTGAGTCCCTGGATGATGGCAGCGGCCTCTTCCTCTGTTGTCCAGACCGTTTTGGCCGTCCATAGAAGGTCGGCGGGGATTGTTGTTGATGTTGCGGCAGCAGCAGCAGATGCATGGTTCGTCGTAATCATCAGAGACCAAGAGATTGTTGCCGCATGTGCCTCAATGCTCTTGTCCTTATCATAGATGAGACGAAGTGCCGGAGTCTGGCAACGACCTGCGGACAGCCCCGGTCGGAATCCCACCGCACGCCACAGACACGGACTCAGCGTAAATCCAATAAGGAGATCCAACATGGTGCGGGCCTGCTGTGCGTGAAACCGTGCCGTATTAATCGTTGTCGGATTGGCGACGGCTGCCTTGAGTGCGGCGCTGGTGATTTCGTGGAAAGTAACGCGGGGCGTCGTAGCGGGATCCAGTCCCAGAATCGCACACGTATGGAAAGCAATGGCTTCTCCTTCGCGGTCGTCGTCGGCGCCCAGATAGACCGTATCGGCCGCCTTCGCAGCCTTTCGGAGTTCCGCAATGGCCTTCGCCTTGGAATCCAGTGACTCATACAGTGGATGCCAGGACTGGGTGTGGCCTTTGGTGGCGTCAAATCCGATCGCTGCCAGCTCTTCTTTCAGAGCCCGGATGTGGCCCATGGTTGCCTGAACGCGCCATCCGGCACCCAGAAACTCTTGAATCTTCTTGCATTTGGCGGGAGACTCTACAATGAGCAACTTCATCGTCGTGGTGCTGATGCTGTTAGAGAAAGGGTTGCGGTCATTTTTTTGTGTTGAATCAGTAGAATGAGTACTGAAGAAAAGGAAGCTATGAAGCGTGCTAAAGAAGAGGAAGCTATTCAGAAAGCTATGAAGACTCCTGGATTAAACGAAGCTATTGCGGCGTCACTTAGAAGAAGGAGACATTCGGGCTCGAATTTTGGCGCAAAGGTAGCATTGGGAACGGGAACGAAGACGCCGCGGCTGCCCCCCACATCAACAAGTGGTGGCGCAAGGAAGAAGCGGCAAACCGGAAAAAGGCGGCGTTCATTACGGAATAAGCGGCGGTCGTCACGGAAGCAGCGGAAGCAGCATAAGCAAAAGCAAATGCATTAACCGGAGCACTAAGCGCTAAGCGTTGAGAGCTGTTTCATATATTCAATTTCCTTTTCTTGAGTCGTGATAATATTAGATACAAAATCATTTAGCAACGGTGGTTGATTTTGTATTAGTTTCTTACTCATAAGAACTGCCATAGAATGATGGGGAATCATTCCTAATACATATTGTTCATTCGTGACCAGGAATTGATTTCGTATGCACCAAATATTGGACACTACGAATACTCCACCGATCACGGTAATTATCCATTCCCGATAGTATAATCCCATAAATAAAAACATCCAGCCGGTCATCAATAGTGTCATATATATGTCATTGATACTCCAACGAATATCGCTCCATTTATCAACCCATACGTTCATCGTGGTTAATAATCCGGAAAGAATCATTATGACAAACATAACAACATAGTGATTGTAGTTCATTTACATTATGGAGAGAACATTGTATCAGTTCCATCTCTAACGATACTTGGCTCCCAGCTCATAACATCCCGTAGATCGTGGAATACGGCCCATAGACTTCAGAGACGATTTCGCCGTGAATCCTACGGATAGACCCGCCCGATAGGCAGATTCTACATTCTTCGCTTTCCGCAATGTTTTGAACCGGCTACGGGCGACACGACGCGTTTTCCATCCAAATGGACGCTTCTTACAGATCATATTCTGAAAGAAACATCTATTTTACCGGGAGAGTTCTCTTGTCAAGATCCTTCCTGTCTAATATCATGATTACTTATGGGTGGCGACGCTGGGCTCGATATACGATCTATGTATTTTTCAATATTTAAATGTGAATAACATATCGGATTAAACTTTCTTCCAAATAAACATTTGCTATCTAATAAATATGATAATTCTTCCTCTTGAATAGAATCGTAATTCTTTAAGCCAGATGTTGATACATACTTGTAATTATTACCTTTCCAGTTGGTAAATGTCGTAGCATCATTCGGAACATTCGGTGTAGCAACTATTTCATGTTGTAGATTATTCTCATGAATAGTTATAATATAATAATGTTCTTCAGGAGCAAAAATAGTACTATACATTTTAGTAATTTGTGTTGCATCTACAGATAGTACTAATTCGCATAAGCGTCTATTTAGAATAAACCATTCTGAAGATTTTTTAATGACCCGTCGATCATAATACTTTAGTAAGTTATTCCACCTTGAAAAGAAAGGGTTCTCTGGAGAAAGTTTGAAATAGCCATAGTTGTCTTTACATAAGAAATCATAAATATAATCAAACGATTTAAATGGAATACATGCTTGGCTTAAATTTATCATTTTATAACAACCATCGTCGTATGCTTTTCTAAACATGAGATTATGAGCATGAACTAAACTTACATCACCGTATTTCGTTGGAATACAATCATTCAATTTATATTGTTCAAAGTATTTTAATGGTATATTTTGTTTATAATGTATGTAAATAGCATATTTATCTTTATCTACATTTTTGAAAAATATGTGCCATAGTTCCTCCAAGTTTATTTTATCATAAATCAAAAAACAGAATCCTATTTTTTTCATTCTACTATAAATACTTTCATTTTTTTTAAAGTATTACTGCCACATCTGCAAAAAGAGCTGTTCTCTTACTTTTCAGTAAATTTACATGGAATATGCTTACTAAAAAATAATACCCCTAACGGAGGGTGGTATCTTAGTACTTGGGACCGTAGAAATAGTTCCACACGGCCTTGTGCGTGTAGTGGAACAGCACGGCAAACACAACCGCGTGGGTCGCGGCCACGACCAGCTTGGAGCCGCCGGGGGGCAGCCGCAGCAGAACGCCAGGGGTCAGCACAAAAAAGAGAACAGCGATGAACGCGGACATGTAGATGTGCCATCCACCGTGCATCTTTATACTTAGGGATCTTATTTTTGCTTTGTTTCAATCTGTAGGCTAAAGAGAGAAGGCATGTATACTGGTAATAGTCGCAATGGATCTTTCCATGCTCAAAGCGCAAGTCATGGCGATGTTCATGATGCGGCCTGGGGGTGGCAAGGGAGGCAATGGCGGCAATGGAGGCAATGGAGGCAATGGAGGCAATGGCGATATTTATCAGATAATCTGGACGATGCTCATGATGTCGGCGATTGAGTGGTTTTTCAAATCCAGCAGTGCCTGGATACCAGCGGCAGGAGCATGGATGTCCAAACAGTTCGACGCGAAGAAACAGCAATGGATACCGACGATACCGACACTTACGGATGCAACTGTACCGATTTTGAGCAGCGTGACTCTGGTGCGGTCGTATGCGCAGTCTTCCTCAAAGGCAGATGATTGGCGTAGCAGGGCTGGTGGCAATGGAGACAATGGTGGCAGTGGAGGCAGTGGAGGAAATGGCAGTGGAAACTCATTCACTGACAGAGCCGATGCTGTGTTAGATTATATCGCCACTTTAGACGTAACACGGCATGTGCGTCTGGAGAGTCGGTGTATGGTGGCGGATACCGATGAGATTGAACTGGCGCCACTATTGAAAGCGCGGATTAAGAACAGTGGTGGCAACGGTGGCAGTGGTAGCAGCAGTAGCAGTGGTAGCAGCAGCAGTAGTGGAGGAAATGCCGATGAAAAGGGTTCCGTTGAAATAGTTCTCTATTCCTCCAAGCTGCGGGTTTCCGAAATTCGAGCGTGGATTGATACGACATTGGAGGCCTGGACAGCGGAAAAGCACAACAAACTGGGTTCCAAAATCTTTTATTTCAACGAGGTACCGGTAGAGCCACAGATCGTAGCAGATATGTCGCAGGCGGGTGGAGATGGTGCAGGGCAAGGCCAAGGCCAAGGCCCCAAAAAGTCCTACCGTTGGGAGACGGCACCCAAGGCTCTGAGCTTCACCATGAATGAGTTTCGCACGAACAAGTCGTTTGACAATGTCTACGGTAGCCACGTCGTAGAACTCAAAGAGCGCCTTGATCTGTTTGTGAATCATCCCGAATGGTATAAGGAGCGCGGAATACCCTATACTCTCGGTATTCTTCTGCACGGAGTGCCAGGGGCGGGCAAAACCTCCACCATCAAGGCCATCGCCCACGACACGCACAGCCACATTTTCAGTCTGTCGTTGAGGCCATACACGTCCCAGCGGCAGCTCATGAATCTGTTTTATACCGATACAGTGCATATCCAGGGAGGGCAGTCGTACCAGATTCCGCAGGCGCGACGTCTGTACGTAATTGAAGACATTGACTGTCTGACGAATGTGGTGGTGGACCGTGCTATCCGTCGGGCCGAAGGGATATCTGAAGAGCAGGAAAGTGGAGATGCGGTAACACTGGGATTCCTGTTGAATTTGATTGATGGTGTATTGGAGATGCCGGGGCGGAAATTGATTATATCGGCGAACTATCCAGATCGTCTGGATAAGGCGCTAATACGACCGGGGCGGATTGACGTGAAAATCGCCTTTGAACGGGCGGATCGCGGATTCATTGCGGAAATGATGACGGGATTCTACAAGCGGTCTATCGGTGTCGAGGAAGTGCCGACCGATTTGGCACATTGTTTCACGCCGGCGGAGGTTACGGAGGCATGTTGTCGGTTCTACAAGTCGTCGGAGGGAGCGATTGGCTATCTGGTGGGAAAGGCGGCAGCGGCAGCTTCTTCAGGAGAAGGAACCCCTCTGGAAGATATCATAGGGATGCGTATTGAGGAGATTCCTGTGACTCCTGTGGCTCCTGTGGCTCCTGTGACTCCTGTGACTCCTGTGACTCCTGTTGCTCCTACTGCTCCTGCTGCCCCTGCTGTTCCTGTAGATTCGGTGACTCCTGTGACTCCTGTGGAACCGGTTGTTGACGATCGCCCAATCATAAGTAGAGCGGCGGAAGAAAGGTCTATTCTGGCAGCCCAAACCATGACGGATGCTCTTGTCGTAGAGCCCAAGGAGGTTCCTGTAAAAATACCGACCCTCTGCCAGTCCGAAGAATTCTACAATATCCTGTTGGCAAACAGACGACAATATGAGGATGTTATAGATACTGTATCTTTGAAGATGGAACATGCAGAAAAGGAGTGGTATGGTGGTGTAACAGAAAGCGACATCGCCTCTGCAAAATTTGAAGAGCCCGATACTTCGGGATGGGGACCGCTGGGTCCGTAACGATGCACAGGGCTAAATCCGTTTAGAACTAATTCGTCGTGTCATTCGCTTGGATTTGGATTTGGACCGGCTTCGTCGCGTCAGTCGCTTAGATTTGGATTTGGATTTGGACCGACTTCGCCGTGTCAATCGTGGCAACTGTCTGGTCTTGCGTCGCGTTTCGCCCCGCGTAGCAGCAACCACCGGATCCATTCTTCCCGACAATCCGTGTATCGTGACACCCCGCACGAACACCCTCTCCAATGTATCAGGATGCATATCAGGAGTAATCGGCACAAGCGGCTTGCGCAGATATTTGAGAGAAATATCTACGCTATGCGTCAACCGTATATTGTAGGGCAGCAGAATCTCATGCTCCTTGTATCGGCTTACCGGATCTAAGAACAGACACGGCGCACCATACGGCAGCTTCATTTCATAGATACTAAATCGGATCGGTGTATCAAACAGATGCTTCGTAAAATCCACTGCCGAATACGGATTTATGGATGTAGATTGAAAACTGTTATTGACGTAGTCTATTGTGCCTGTCTTCAGATGGAGTTCGTTCTCTACTCCTCTGTATACCAACATGTCCATAGGAGCCCGCGGAGCTCTCTTGATGATATCCAGCAGATCGCGACAGTAGTCCTTCATCAACTTGTGGATATTATGGAGACGCAGAAAATAGTCAAAGTTCGCAATATAGAGCGCCTTGATGGCGGCATCGTTGATGCTACCGCTACCATCATCCTCCATGAGAGTCTCCCGTGGTGGCATCGTCAAACCCTGGCGTTCAAGATAATCATAGTTGTCATAGATTTGGTAGGCAAACGGAATCACGCTATCACCGCGCAGAGCATTCAGCATGTCGTAGGGCTTCGTGAGAGTTCCTCTGAGATAGCTGTTTGCCAGACGATCGCCACGATATGTGTAGGCGCGAACAATGGCGGTGATGCGCGGACTACTATTCAGATATCGTGCTTGTT
>Ga0214923_10002581_pt1 | contig 23855 bp, 18 predicted proteins | sample LL1510_MetaG_FD_177993 | JGI IMG/M metagenome (GOLD analysis project Ga0214923, IMG submission 177993) | Freshwater microbial communities from Lake Lanier, Atlanta, Georgia, United States - LL-1510 | ecosystem: Environmental > Aquatic > Freshwater > Lake | place: USA: Georgia | collected...
GTTAAACCTGAACAAGTTACCTTGGTGCCAGATCCGCCAGATGCACTTACCTCAAATGCGGGTTGGGATACCATCAAATTCCACGATTATTTGTCGGAAATCATTACCGAGTTAAAGAAAAGTACTCCTCGAGTAAGTATCTTTTTAAATCCCCAACCTGAATTGGTTTCCTATGCCAAATCATGCGGTGCCGACAGAATTGAATTATATACTGAGTATTATGCAGTAAACTATCCCAACAACCCTGAATTGGCTTTAAAGCAATATTTAGAAACGGCTATAGAGGCGCAAAAAGTTGGAATTGGGTTAAACGCGGGGCACGACTTAGACCTAAATAATTTAAACTACATGGCGAAGCATTTGCCAGGGTTGCTTGAGGTTTCCATTGGGCACGCCTTGGTTTGCGATGCGCTTTATTTGGGCTTGCAAAACACGATTCAAATGTACCTAGCCAAATTAAGAGTGGAATGATGAAAAAACTCGGTTTGCTGATGGTGTTGGGGATGTGTGTAGTTGGGAATATCAGAAGCTGGGGATTTTTATGTCACAGAACTATCAACCAAAATGCCTGCTTGGCATTGCCTAAACCATTATTTAATTTTTACAAATTGCATGTTGACTATTTGGTTGCGCATGCAACAGATGCCGACAGCCGCCGAAATATGGTTGAAGGGGAAGCTTGTAAACACTTTATTGACTGCGATTATTACGAAAAAGCAGCACCACTCGATACCATTTGCAAAGATTGGAAAATGGCCATTGCCAAATTCTCAGAAGACACTGTTCTAAAGCATGGAATAGTTCCATATCAATGTGCCAAAATGATGTATTGGCTTACAAAGGCTTTTGAAGAAAAAAACGTTGAGAAAATATTAAAACTCTCTGCCGACTTGGGTCATTACATTGCCGATGCACATGTTCCATTGCATACTTCTTCCAATTACAACGGACAAGAAACAAACCAACATGGCATTCACTCTTTGTGGGAAACCAAAATTCCCGAACATCATTTAAGCAATTATCCTATTTTCATTTCCGAGGTTAATTTCATTAGAAACTACCCCGATAGCATTTGGAAAGCAGTTGAAGAAAGTTATGGTTTGGTAAATAAAGTTTTGTTTGATGAAAGAATGGCAAAGGAGCAAACCCCTGAAAATTTACAATACCAATTTATCCAAAAAGGAGGTCGAATTATTAAGCAGGAAAGTACTTTTTTTATCAAACAGTACGAAGAAAAAGTTGGCCTGATGGTTCAAAACAGAATAAAAAGTGCAATTAGAATGGTTGCCAGTAGTTGGTATACCGCTTGGATATTGGCAGGAGAACCTGATTTGAGTTTAAAACAAACTCAAATCAATGAGATTCCGGTTCCTACAGTTGAACCAGAAGAAAGTCACCACCACTGAGGATTTGAATATTATTCAACTACAATTTTCTGCGTTTGAGAACTATTTCCAACACGTACATTGATAAAATAGATTCCAGCAGATATTCCAGACAATGAAATTGATTCAACTTCATTTTGAATTTTATGTTGAATGTATAATTTTCCAGTGATATCTAAAACTTGAACAGTTCCTTGTCCCTCAGAAAACACAAAAACATTCGTTTTTGCTGGATTTGGGTAAATTTTAATATGACTCGGTTTAATTGATTCAAGTTTAGAAAGGTTTCCTTTGGTTGGCGTTCTCGCGCAAAGCACAAAATTGGCAACGGTTTTTACATCGTAGGTTGTGATGCCAAAAGAGTTAGACCAATACCAAGCTTTTGTTGTTTGATTTGGCAAAGTGGTAGACGACCAATATTTGTTTGCTGTTACAGTTGGGAATACTGTTTTGTTAATAGACGGCTGAACCAATGTTTCATCATTCAAGGATCTTAGTTCTTTAATATTGGGCAAACGCCAATCAGAATGACCGTCTAAATATAGATTTTCAGCTGCAATCAATGCATCTTCCCAAGTAAGTGTGGTTGGCATTGGACTTACCTGCCAAACCAAATTATTTAAACTGTCGTATACAGAACTATCTCCAACAGAAACATATCGTTCTGCAATGATGGTATTTGAATGGGTATTTCTAACTGCCCTTACATGGAATTTCTTGGTGCCACCGGCACTTACTGTTTCCGCTTTGGGATGATTGCCAATTCCACCGCCAGAATTGGTGCACCAAATTTTGGTTGCATCATTGGCTTGTTTGTTGCTTGTCCACCAATATTCGGCAGCTGTTTTAGTAAATACTGAAGTATTCAATGACGGATTTGTAAATTGGTGATTTACAATACTAAATCCTTCAGCGGCAGTTGGTAAACGCCAATCGGTAAAACCACCAAGGGTTAACGTATCGCAATAAATGGCGGCATTTTCGATGGTCATTTCTCCCCCATCCGTTCTTTGCCATTGCAAACTCGTAATGGTATCAATTACAGTTCCATTGGTAAACAGTTTAAATCCAGGTGCATTGATGGTATAATCATGATCCTCACCAAATGTATTTGTATAACTCGTTGTTTCACCCGTATCTGGTAATTTATCAAGGGATTTCACAACCGATTTCTGTGCCGATAAGGCAGAGCAAAGTCCCAAAGCAAATAGGATAAAAGCAGTATTTTTTTTCACGATTAGTTTTTAATTATTTTTCTAAATTCAGTAGTATTTAGGCAAGATACTTCAAGAAAATAAACTCCGGCAGGATATCCCTCAAAAGAAATAAAATCTTGGTTATTTGTTAATGTCAATAATTTAGACATTTTACTATCCTTTAAGTGAACAATGGGATGATCATTTTTCACCATTTCTAGGTTCAAATTCAAAATACCATTTACTGGATTCGGTGAGGGATTCCAATTTTGCAATTCCTTTAATTGTCCCACTTTTGAGGTTAAAGCGGGAACCGTAAACCTAGTTAAAACAAGATTATCGAGAATAACATTGCTACTCCAGATGAATTGCGCATCGTTTGATGAATTGTCGAACACATCTACAAAATTTGTATATGCAGGCTTGTTGTTAACGCCAATTTCAGCATTTGAATAGACACTTGCAAAAGGCCAAGTGGTATCAACAAAAGATGTGGTTTCCCAACCATTCGGTGTTGGCCAATGCAAGCCATAAAACTTTGAACCGTCAGAAGCATCGGCCATATCGCAATTTGATGACAAGCGGTACTTACCACTTTCAACGGGACAAGATAAATCTTTAATTGGAGAAGTATAAAAAGTTTGTGCTCTCCATTTATCGTTTGTAGTGGCAATGATTTTTTTATTGGCATCCATAAAAACAGCAACCATTCCACCATCACCAGGATGATAGGCAAAACCATTGTTGTTTTCTGAACCAAGGCCAAGATTTTCTTCCCAATCAATCAATTTCATGGCAATTGTAAATGGCCTATTTACTTTAAATCGAACAATACTTGAATTGAACTGGGTAAATGGCACTTTGTCTTTTCCAACAGCAACCCCATTGATGTACATTTCAAAATAATTGTCGGCAAATACAAATGCGGTAATTACTTCTCCATTATTGTCAATGGTGATGATATCGCTACCATTTAAATTTGAAAGTGCTTGAGATGAGGTTGTATTATTCACTCCGGTACAACTGTTGTGTAAATCTGAAGAAAACGGAAAAGCGCTATTCGTAAAATTCACATCAGCAGGAACTTTCCAAGTGAGTCCATCGGTAGATTTAATATTTGCCAATCCGGCAACTCGTCCTCCTGTGCAAGTATACAAATTAGAAACCAGAACATCTGTTGCCTTGCCCTGAGTTACAGAACCGGTGCCCTTGTATTGCCCCAAAATAGGACCAGCGAGGAACATAATACCAACCCCGAGAAGACTACTATATTTAATCATTTTTAATGAATTATAATTTTTTGAGTAATTGATTGATTCGCAACATCAACGGAAATGAAGTAAATTCCACTGCTGAATTGATTCAAATCAATTTTGTTTACAAAAGTATTTGTTTTGTAAACAACTTTACCCAAAGAATTTACAAGCGCAATTTGCTTGACAAGTGTTTTTTGTCCCTCATTAGAAAATGACAAATTCAAGATATCGGTTACAGGATTGGGGTAAATGTTCAATACAATTTCTTTGTTCAATGAATTTATTGCAGATGTAACAGGAACAGTACAAGGTTTTGAACCATTGTAATTGTTCACCGTAGTTGCACCGTTTACGATAAATTTATATGTATACTTTCCAGCACTTGTCCAACTGTAGTCAACTGTATCTTTTTCTGAACCAACGGTATACGTCAATTTGTAGCCATCTCCTGTTGGATAAGGATAGCAATGTGTGATAGTAGCACCTTTGAGTGGAGTCAATGCAGGTCGAACTCCTTTTGCAGCAGCCTGAGGAATAATTTGCAGAGTAGAATCTTCGGTAACTTTTCCTACCATATTTCCAATCATGTAAGGAGCTGAAGACGAAGAGTGATAATGATATGCCCCATTGCTGCCATAATGGCCATGATTGGCGTCTAAAGCTTTCATTGCAGAGCCATCTGGTTCTAGTGATCCATAAATTGCAAATCCATCTAAAGCAAAAGCGATAGGTGATGTTTTAGGGATTTTATTATACAAAACATTTGGAGCAATGTGATAATGGTAATCATCGGCACGACCACTATGTCCGCCAAAATTATCCAATTGACCATCTAAAAAGGCGTCAACACCGGTATTTGTGTATGGGTTGAAAATTGCAATACCATTCACAGCCACAGCAACTGCACCTCTTAAAAAGTGCTTATTATTTACTGGGACAGGCGTAGTAGCAATTACAGGATTCAAAGGAATTGACCAAGCGTTTGCCCCAACGTAACATTGTGGAATTGGAACTTGTTGTTGCCAAGATGTAATGCCAATCATCATTTCATGATCTGCAATTCCTTTCGATTCCACATAAAAATAAGTATTGTCCCAACGCGTATTGATGGTTGGTTTATAGTATGAAAACGCGGAATCCATAAAAGTTGGACTCGTTGTAGTTGCCCTTTTTCCAATATTCCCAGACTTAAATCCGATGAAAGAAACCAATACCAATGCTCCTGCTACAGGAACGAACAATCGTTTGTTAGTTTTCGCTAAAACTAAAAATATAAGTCCACCCAAAATAAACAGTCCCACTTCAATCAAATTGAATTGTGATATTGAATTCTGTGAAGTCGTATTTCGTAAATTGGTTTGTTTAATTTTCTGATTAATTCTTTCAATTTCAACAATTTTGGTTTTAACAAATTTCTGATCGATTGAGGTCAAGTCCGCAATTGGCAAACCAATAACAGCGCCATCCGTTTTTTCGAAAAATGCCGAATCATTTCTCGAGAAATAGAATGAGGCGTCAATCACCGCATGTTGTTTTTGCAAATACCATTGTTTGGTATTTACATTGTCGTATCGAGCAGAATGGGCAGAAACTTTTCCAAAAGAAAAAATCAATATTCCCAAAACTGCTATAAAATTTTTCATATAATTGTTGTTTAACGGTTTAAAATAATCTTGCCTGTTTTAATTTCGGCGTGATTACTTTTGATAGAATACCAATACATTCCAGAATTCACATCTGTTCCTAATGAATTTGTTCCATCCCAAATTACTTTGTAATTCCCAACTGGAATATTTTGATCTGAGATTAGTTCTTTCACCATTTGTCCGTTGCTATTCAAAATTTGGATACTCATATTTTCAGATTTCAATACTGAAAACTGGATAGTTGTTTCTTTTTCGAATGGATTTGGGTAAGCAATTTCATCTGAGTAATTGCTGTTATACAAAATTGGAATCCCAGATGATAAAGAATCATAGCAGTTTGTAGCACCTATATAGTAACTGGCAGAAACGTCTTTGTTATGTCTTGCCCCAGTTTCATTTTTTGGCAAATAGGTTCTTACATATTCAATTTTTACACCTTCCGGTGCTACTGAAACGCGAATATGACCAGAATTCGGTAGGATTTGTCCCTCCAAATAACCATAAGCAGTTGCAGAACTTGCTTTCATGAAGTTTGGATGACTTGGTTGCGGAACTTCTTGGTAAATGAGGCATTCTTTTTCTTGTTTGGCAAAGAAATGGTCATGCCCATGAAAAAACACAGTTACTCTGTGTTCTTTTAATAAGTCTTTGATTGGTTTATACCAACCTGGGCGGTTAGTTTCAAATCCACGGGTTCCATTCAAATTATTGCCACCCCATTCGTATCTTTCGGCATATTCAACACCACCACGTCCATCTGGATCGCCACCAACCAATTGGTGTGCAAATATAAACTTGAACTTAGAGTTGCTTTTTTCCAAAGTAGCTTTTAACCAATCGTATTGCACTTTGCCCAATGACCATCTCCAACCATTCAATGAATCTGGTTTGGTTTTGGTATACCAATATGGATCTAGTACAATGAACTGAGCGTCGCCCCATGTCCAAGTATAGTAATTTTCTCTTTGACCAACAATTGGATGAACAATGGTATCGCCTGTATAAAACCCATTTGGAAATGGATTGGTAAAATACTTTTTACGGTCAACCGTTCCCCAAACTGCTACATTTTGATCGTTTCCAGTCAAATTCCAACCACTTTCTCCTTCATGATTTCCCAATGCAATAAACAATGGAACAGAATGATTGATTAATTCGTAGTATGAACGCATCAAATGGCTGCGATAAGTTACAGTGTCGCGAGGAATTTTTTTCGATGTATTGAATAATTTATCTGACATCAAAATATCACCCAAATCAATTTGAAAATCGGGTTTGTCTTCCAATTGATTTTTAAGACAAAGCTTATAGATATTGGTATCCGATTGAGCATCTAAATGTGGGTCAGCTTGAATCACAAACGTGAATGGCGTATTTGCTGGTTTTGCCGTAACAAACGTAAATTCAGGTCTGTAATTAATTGTACTCGTACCTGTTTTTCTTGAATTTACACGATAATAATATTTGGTATTTTGTGTCAATCCAACAATTTCAATTTCAGCAGGTTCACCCGCTAAAAAAGAAGCGAAAGGAGTTTTATTTGTGTAATTGCCAGGCGTTGTACCATATTCAATTGCAATATCTGCATCCTCATCAAAAAACAATTGTACGGTCATGCTTTTATCGGTCGGACGGCCTAAAATTTCAGTGTGGCGGATTTTTTGTGCGTGTAAACCTGAACACATCCCCCAAAATACAATTAAAAAAAGTAGATTTCTCATATTAGTGATTTACAATAATTTTAGTAGTTAATTTAGAATTACCCGTTTCTATTTTCAAGAAATAAATGCCACTTTCCAAGGTGCTTACATCAAAATCTTTTGAAGATAATTTCATTACATGTTGTCCGGTTGTTGAATATAAATCCATCTTTGGATTTAAAATATTCTCTCTGAACATAACAGACATTAACGAAGTGCCAGGATTAGGATAAACTTTAACAGCATCTTTATCTAATGGATTTAATGTACTTGAGGGACATGTACCGATGCTATAAGAAAAACCGATTTCTGCATTTTTATGAGCGCCTGAAACAGTGTCTTTTGGAAGATACGCTTTTACATATTCAACCTTTACGCATGCAGGAGAAACCACCACCCTCAAATGCCCTGTTCCATCTAAGGTATCGGAAACATAGGCATCGGCATTTGCCAATTTCCCTATCATATAGGTTGAATCTGCAGCCATAGGAAGCGCTTGATAAGTTACCCCGTCTAAAACTTCGTGTGCGAATACATGGTCGTGACCTTGGAAAAATATATTTACACCATTATCTACAAACAACTTATGAATGGGCTTGCCCCAACCTGGTCTTTTTGTATTGAAGGTGTAAGATCTACCATTCTGTTCGTATCCTCCCCATTCAAATAACTTTGCATTCGTAACACCGCCTCTACCTTGACCGCGAACATGATGACAAAACACAAATTTGTATTTAGAAGTGCTCGTCTCAAGTGTTGTCCTCAACCAATCATATTGAGGTTTACCCAAAGACCAGTTCCAGCCTTGTGGTTTTGCAGATGTATCGCACTGATCTCTGTAAGCATCCAAAACAATAAACTGAGCATCGCCCCACGTCCAAGCATAATAGTTTTCAGGATTACCAACACCATAGGGTTCTATGTTTTGATTTCCCGTATAGAATGAATTCGGGTAAGGATTTGGATAGTAGTATTTTCTCCAAAGTGTTGCGTTGACTGCCAAGTTATTCGGTGGAGTTTGAGCCAACCAATAATCCATTTCACCTTCATGATTTCCCAGGCAAACATAAAATGGAATGGAATGACATAATTTGCCTAAAAATGGCCTGTAGTTTTCATGCAAAGCCTTTAATTGGGCTGATGTAATCGTTTTGGGATTGTGATCATCTCCAAAAATATCACCCAGAGACATCATAAAATCGGGATTGTCGTTGGCTTGGTTTTTCAAGCAAACATCATACATGTTTTTTACGCCTTTTTTATCGTAAAGATGTTCATCGGCTTCCATTGTGAAAGTAAATGTTTCACCTTTTGCTCGTTGGGTAATAAAGCTGTATTCTGGCGTACTTAAATAACTTGTAGCACCTGTTTTTTTGTATTTAACTAGATAATAATATCTTGTGTTTCCGGTTAAAAAACGCATATCGATATCCGTTGCTTCGCTGGCATTGACAGTAATTACCGGTGTAGACATTGTATATGTTCCAGAAACTAGACCATATTCTAAATAGGTAGTTACAGTTTGGTCGAACAGCACATTTGCTGTCATAGAAGTGTCTGTTGGCCTGCCTAAAATTACGTTGCAATTTTGTGCATTTGATGTTGAGTTAATTCCAATCAACAAGATAACAAAAAGTAGTTTTCTAAAATTCATAGGTATTACAAGTATTTCATTTTTTTAATAAGACGATTAAATAGATAATAATTTGCACCGTATTTACAAAAAAAATGCGATATTCTGAGAGCAATATGAATTGATTTACAAATTCAGAATCCGAATTTCAATTCTGCGATTTTTTGCCCTACCCGTTTCAGTATCGTTTGATTCATTTGGCTTAGATGCGCCATAGCCCTTTGCAATTAACCTTAACGGAGCAATCCCAAACTTCTCTAAATACAATTTCAAAGCGGTTGCCCTGTTTGCCGAAAGTTCTTTATTGTGAACCTCTGATCCTGTATTGTCTGTATGTCCTGAAATTTCAATTTTCATTGTTGGATTGGCAGTCAATAATTGCAATACCGTTTTCAATTCAACATCGCTTTCTGGTTTCAAATCGTATTTGTCAATATCAAAGAAAATGTTATTCAAAGTAACAATTTGATTGGTTTTGATACGCTCTAATAATGCCTCAATGATATAGGGCTTATCAATGGTTGATTCTGTAGGTTGAAAATTTCTTGAATCGAGCATATATCCCTTTGCCATTGAATGCAACGCATAATTGCTTCCCGCATTCACTGGAATTAAAAAGGTAGAAACACTGTCTTGGAAAATCACTTTTTGTGATTGTAAATTCACCAAACGAACCTTCGCTGAAATAGGTTTTTTGGTTTCTTTGTCAATTACTTTACCCAATAAATAATTCACTGGTTTTGGCTTAAATTTATCAATTAATTTAATTGAGTAAATATCCAATCCCCCAAAACCACCTTCTCTGGCCGAGGCAAAATATGCCTTTTGAGCCGAAGCATCTACATAAAATCCAACATCATCTTGAGAAGTATTTACGCCCTTCCCAAGGTTTTCAGGTTTTCCCCATGATGCATCATCAGACAACCGCGACATGAAAATATCGTGTTGCCCATATCCCGGATGTCCATTGCTCGCAAAATAGAGTGTTACACCATCGTAGTGTATAAAAGGAGCTTCCTCATCGAGTTTTGTATTGATTGTAGGGCCCAAATTAACGGGTTTTGTCCATGCACCGTTTACTTTTTGGGTCATCCATAAATCCTTCCCTCCCATTCCACCTGGTCTTGCACTTGAAAAAACAATTTTATTCCCATCTCCACTTACAGAAGGTTGCGCATCCCATTGCGGTGAGTTTATTACTTCCCCCATATTTTTTCGCTCTCCCCATTTCTCGTTGCTCATTTCGGAGTAAAACAAATCGCAGCTACCATAACCACCCTGATTACAAACGGTATAAAACAACAATTGTTCCTTGGCCCCAAAATACACGGAATTGGTACCTTCATTTTCAATGGTATTGATTTTACCGGGAGCAAATCGTGCTTTTTCCCAAGCACCGTTCACGCCCAATTTTGCAACATAAAAATCTTCTTGATTATTCACCAAACGGGTAAAAACAAATGTATTTCCATTGATAGGCATTCCAGGCCAATATTCATTTAATGGAGAATTTATTGCCTCACCCATATTTTGAATTTCCATTTTGAGCAAATCACCCAAGTCTTTTTTCGCCATTTCAATTGATGCTCTCAATCTATCGACTTTCCCTTTCATACTGGCAGAAGCCCCATCTCGCGTTTTGTCAAAATCTTTCATTTGAGGGACTTTATCATATCTTGCAAGTGCAGCCAAGGACTCATCAAATCTCGACATTCTGAAAAGATAAAAAGCGTAATAGTAGTAACTTGATTGGTAAAGTGTATCCGTTTGGATGCACATTTTATGAGATTTTATTGCATTCGCACTGTCTTTTATGGTTTCATAGATTTCCGCCTGAATTGCATAGGCAGTTGAAGACTTTGGATCGCACTTGATTGATTTTTTAATCGACGACAATGCTTCGTTAAAAAGGCCCGCCTGAAAGTCGGCATACGCTTTATCTTGCAATGCTTGACATTTTTTGTTTGCCTGAGCAAACAAAGAAAAGGTGAAAAATCCTATAAAAACCAATAAAAACTTTTTTGTCATCTTAAGATATTAAACGTAAAAATGAAGGAGTTATTTCTTCCACTCAAATGATTTCAACAATTCATTTACGTCTTTTTCAAGAAATTGAAAAACAGGATAAATTGAGTCAGATTGAGTTTGTTTATTAAAATACAACGCTCCGCGTAAAAAGTGTTTACTACTGTCGGTTGTAAAGAAATTTAAATTGGTTGCGGTATTCCCTTGAATATGAAATACCAATCCGTGAACTTTGGAATTGTAATTTGTAACGGGTTCTTCAATAATATCTTCAGCTTTTTGTAAATGTTTATTCACCAAGCTTCTTGAATCCGATAACAATGAATCATACGTTTGCCAATTTTTAAAATTGTAGTATGTCAAATGCAGTGTTGCATTCAACGTTGGGAAATGCAAATTATACCAATTCTTGCCTTTCGCATTTTCGTCGGGCAGCATGATTCCATAATGAGGGATATTAAAGGTGAAAGGACAATTTTCACTTTCGAATTTAAAATATTTCTTGTGCGGCAAGGTAAGTTTTGGATACGCATGTGGCTTAGGAACATAGTTGTCTGTTGAAGAACATGACCCCAAGAAACCTATCATTATCAATACTAAAATGCGCATCATCATTGTGGTAAAATTACTCTAATTTTTTTGACTTTGCGGGGATCTGCAGCTTCCACAATAAATTGCACGTTTTCTATTGTTATGTTTTCACCTTTTTTAGGAATCAATCCTTTGAATTCCGTAATCAATCCTGCCAAGGTATCTGACTCTATTTCAAGTGCTTCAAATATTGAAACAGACAATCCTGTTTCCCTCAAAAAGTCAACGATTAAGGTTTTTCCTTCATAAATATAAGTGAAATTATTTACCTTAATATAATCTGGAGTTTGCTCATCAAACTCATCATTCAGTTCGCCAAAAACCTCTTCAAGAACGTCTTCTAATGTTACCATTCCGGAGGTACCTCCGAACTCATCAACAACAATTGCTATGTGGGCATGCTTGGTTCTAAGTTCTTGCAGCAAATCGTCAATTGCCTTATTTTCTGGAATGAAAAACGGAGCAAAAATGAGTGATTGCCAGTGAAAATCGTTATTTTCATTGAGGTGAGGCAACAAATTTTTCACATTTAAAACACCCACAATTTGATCTAAGTTTTCTTTAAAAACGGGCATTCTCGAATAGCCCATTTCACGGGTTTGTTTGAGCACCGTTTCAAAGTCATCTTCAATATCTAAGGCAATCATATCCAATCGAGAAACCATAATTTGCTTCACTTGGATATTGCCCATATTCACAATTCCTTTCAGAATTTCCTTTTCTTGTTTGGCGTCATCTTCATCGGTTGTCAAATCAATGGCATGTGAAAGTTCCTCTGATGTAAGTTCTGGGGTTGTAGATTTTGCGTTTTTTTCTAAAAACTCACCCACTTTTTCTAAAATTGAGGTAAACGGATATAAAACCCAATAGAAGGTACTCATTGGAACCACCAAGAATTTTGCAGATTTTTTATAATTCTGTGTTGCATAAACCTTCGGCATTACTTCCCCGAAAATTAGAATTATCAGTGTTACAAGAATGGTATCAATAAAAAACTCCAACCAAGGATACTTATCATTGTTTAAAATATTGTCATAAAATAATTTAGAAAGAATTACAAATGCAACAATAACCAAGCTATTGAGTAATAAAATTGTGGCCAAAAGATGTTTTGGCTTGCTTAATAGTTTTAAAATGGCAATTGATTTTCTATCCTTCAATTGTTCTAACTCTTCCAAATCATTTTCTTTGTGCGAGAAAAACGCATTTTCAGATGCTGCACAAATGGAAGAAATTACCAAGCACAAAAGCATGGCTAGAAACAAACCCACAATTGTAGGAATATTTTCCGAGGGAATATCTTTCAGAATTCCCAATCCCGTATTTAAGGCTTGAGGGCCAGCGTCGTCCATTGGTTAACTTAAATGATTATCGTTTTCAACATCCCCTTTAACGTGATCGTCAATAGAATCAGTTGACTTATTTTGATCACCAGATCCACCATTCGCGCTGCTCATCATTTGAAAACTTGTTACACGGATTTTGCGTAATTGTTTTTCAATTCCTTCAGCATCAATATATTTGTCTGTACGAATTTTACCTTCAACATACAAAAGATTGCCTTTTTTGAAATATTTTTCAGCGGTTAAAGCTTGTTGATCCCACATTTCTAAATTATGCCATTCAGTGCTTTCCATTTTTTGGCCATCTTTGGTATAAAAATCATTGGTTGCCAAAGAAACATTGGCAACAATTCTGCCATTATCGAGTTTACGAATTACTGGATCCTTACCCAAACGTCCCAAAAGAATTACTTTGTTAATCATAGAATTCGAATTATAAATGCAATTTATCCAAAATTTTCACCATCAATTTATGCAGTGGAAAGGTACGAATATCATTAATTTTTATCAAATTCCAATTCTTCACAGCTAGAATATTCTTTCTATTCACTTTTATATGCCAAAGATTGGCAAAAATTGTTTGATGGGTCAGCAAATGTTTGAATTCAAAATTGTCAATAATTTCAAAAGAACCGTTCTCAAGTCCTAAGTAATCTATTGTATTTTCTGGCATTTCATCTACCCCAAGTGATTCAATACAAGGAAATTCATTTAACCCACCCCATATTCCTTCGCTTGGCCTTTGTTGTAAAATCAAATGTCCCTCTGCCTCAACATAAAAAAAGTGCAAATATTTTCGTATTGGTTTCTTTTTCGGGGGATTATTTGGCAGGGTTGCAATTTTATCGAATTTAAACGCAACACATTCATCTTGGATTGGGCAAATTTCACATTTGGGATTTAAGGGAGTGCATACCATGGCGCCGAGTTCAATCATTGCCTGATTGAAAATATCTGGTTCAGTTGTTTTTATAGCTTGTAACAGCTCTTTTTCAACCAATTTATAAAATGCAGGTGATGAAATTGGCAAATCAATGCCATAAAAACGGGCTGTAACGCGTTTCACATTTCCATCAATTGCCGGGTAAGGTAGTTTGAATGCAAAAGAAGCAATTGCGGCAGCCGTATAATCGCCAATTCCACGTAAATTTTTGATTGAAAAATAATCATTAGGGAAATTTCCTTGGTGCAAATCAACCATCTGTTTTGCAGCGAAATGCATATTCCTCGCTCGGGCATAATAACCCAATCCTTGCCATATTTTGAGAATTTCCGACTCTTCGGCCCTGGCTAATGAAAAAATATCAGGAAATTTATCTACAAATTTTAAATAGTATTCACGCCCTTGTTCGACCCTAGTTTGTTGTAAAATAATCTCTGAAACCCATATCTGATAAGGGTTTGACGTTTCACGCCACGGAAGCTTCCTGTGTACATTTTTGTACCACGTCAACAAATTAGGGATAACATTTTGCATAAATATTGTGCAAAAAACGGGATTATTTATTTTTTTTGCACATTGAATCATGACAAAGTCTGAAATTGTAAACGAAATTGCGGTTCGCACCGGTCTTGAAAAGACTGCTATTGCGGACACCATTGACAACTTATTTGTTGTTGTAAAAAACTCTATGGTAAATGGTAACAACATCTACTTAAGAGGGTTTGGAACATTTGAATTAAAGGAAAGAAAAACTAAAGTTGCGCGTAACATCAAACGCAATACTTCTTTGGTTGTTCCTGCACATTTTGTAGCGCGTTTTAAACCTGCTAAAGAATTCGCTGGACAAGTGAAAGAAAGCAAGGTTTTGAACGACAAATTGTAAGCAATTTTGCTTTAATAAAATTGGTGAAAAAACCTTCTAAAGAGATTGTTATCGCGCTTGCTTCAGCGGCAGTATTGACATTTACTTTCACATTTAACCGTTGGAAGTCCTCTCAGGCAACACCATCTACCGAAACTAAGAATCCATCCTTGCAAATGGGTGGATTACAAAATGAGCCGGTAGATCGTGTTGCTTTTTTAAATGCAGTTTTTAACAAAACTAAACCTCCTATCGACATTTCAAGAATTTTGCTTTCTCCTGGAGGGTCAATGCCCGTTGACAGCACCAAAAAAGCATTGAAATGGGCGGAGGAAACTCAAAACCACGCATTGGTTGCAGTTATTAGTTACGATTTGTTTGCACTTTTTAGGGAAGGTAAAGAAACTGAAATAGCGCGTCAACTGATTTTTACCGCTGCCGAATACAGCGATAATCAGAAAATTAGTGGTTTCCTTTTTCAACAAGGAAAAATTTTAATTGACAAAGGATTGACTCAAAATCCGAAAAATATGGAATTGCGCAACGCTTTAATCATCTATCAAAGCGAATATTTGAACCAACCAATGCAATTTTTATCAACCCTAAAAGAGTCGTTACTCATTGATAGTAATAACATTGAGTTGAATTTCATTCATCTCAACTTATTAAAAAAATCACAACAATGGGAAAAAGCGATAAAAAAGTGCCAAAAATTGGTATCTTTGCAACCCCAAAATCCTTATTGGTTGTTTGAAACAAGCGACATATTTGGAAACCTGGGTGACTCTACAAACGCGAAGATTTATTTGAATTTAGCGGTAAAAAGTCAAAAAAATCAAAAACAATAACCTTTAATATTTATAGATATGCCAAGTGGTAAAAAAAGAAAAAGACATAAAATCGCTACTCACAAGCGTAAAAAACGTTTGAGAAAGAATCGTCACAAAAAGAAATAAGCGATAATTAAACAATCTTGTCTAACGAATTAATAATAAAAAAGAGTTCGTCAGGAATAGAGATTGCCTTACTGTCTGACAAAAAACTATCGGAGTTTCACAAAGAAGCAGTTGACTCACCTTTTCAGGTGGGCGACTTCTACTTAGGGAAAGTTCGTAAAATCTCTCCTTCTCTAAATGCAGCATTTGTTAATGTAGGCGGAGAAAAAGACGGCTTTCTAACCTATTTCGACTTAGGGCCCAACGTTCGGTCATTGCAGAAGTTTGTCCGCATGACCCTCGATGGAAACCCCAATTCAGGTGATTTAGATAGCTTTGAACTAGAAGAGCAAACTGTTAAAACAGGCAAAATAGGCAACGTACTTAAATCAGGTGAATTGGCCCTCGTGCAGGTAATAAAAGAACCTATTGCGAACAAAGGACCAAAAATCACCTGCGATATTTCTCTCCCTGGCCGATACTTTATTCTCGTCCCCTTCTCTCGCCAAGTTTCTATTTCTAAAAAAATAGGAAATGCAAAGGAAAAAGCTCGCCTGAAAGATTTGGCGCACTCAATTAAACCCAAAAACTTTGGGGTGATTGTGCGTACCGTTTCTGAAGGTGTTGCAATCGAAGAACTCGATAAAGATTTGCGCGACCTACTCAAAAAGTGGGATGAATTGGTTATTGGATTGCGCAAGGCAAAAGTTGGAGAAAAAGTAATTGGCAACGCCAACCGCGTTGACTCTTTACTGAGAGATATCTTGAATGATTCTTTCACTCAAATTTCTGTTGATGATGCCGAAATTCACGCATCCCTCAAGAAAACTCTTGAAAAATACAACATGGATGCTGCCAAAATATTGCGTCATTACCAAGGGAAACTCCCTATTTTTGACCAATACGGCGTTAATAAACAAATCAAATCTTCATTTGGTAAAAATATACCGTTCTCGGGTGGAGCATACTTAATCATTGAACATACCGAAGCCCTTCACGTTATTGACGTGAACAGCGGAAACACTTCTTTCGATCCTCAAAACCGAGAAGAAAATGTGTTCAAAGTAAATACAGAAGCCGTTGATGAAATTGCACGACAAATTCGCCTGAGAGATATGGGTGGAATTATTGTGATCGATTTCATTGACATGAAAGATCCTAAGAAAAAAGCAGCATTGCATACTGCGTTAAGAGATGCAATGGCCAAGGATAGAGCGCGTCATAATATTTTACCAATGAGCAAATTTGGCTTGGTGCAACTTACACGTGAACGCGTAAGACCTGCCATTGAAATTGCTACATCTGAAATCTGTAGCACTTGCTTGGGTTCAGGTAGGGTTGATAGCTCAGTACAACTTTTGGGCAAAATTGAAAATGAGGTAAATTATTTGTGGGACAATATGAACCAAAAAGGAATTACACTCAGGGCAAATGCGCTAATTACCCATTATTTCAAAGCAGGAATGCCTTCTATTCGAATGAAATGGTGGTTAAGAACAAAACGCTGGCTAAAATTAGAAACTGACCCCAATTTGCCTTTAACGGGATATGTGCTAATTAATAGTGACAAACAAATTATTAATAATAGTTTGTAAACTACACCCATCTATTTTTAATTGTATCTTTTATACTACGTAATTTCGTAATTACGTATCAAATTCAGGTGCTTTCTAGTCAATAAATTGGGTTGATTTTTATGAAAAATCAATAAATATTTAAATAACATTACGATAATGCGCAAAAAATGTAGGCTTATCTTTTTGATTATGATTTTTAATTCAATTAGATTCGCCGACATGAAAATAAAGTTACTTTTTATTATCACGTTACTCACCTTTGGATTTGTAAATGCACAGACGCAAACAATTCGAGGTATTTTAAAAGACAAAGAAACCCAAAAGCCAATTGTTGGGGCAAGAGTTGCAGTGGAATCTTCCGACACATCATTAAAGCTTTCGAGTGTATCTGCCGAAGATGGTAGTTACACTATAGGTAACGTGCCACTCGGTCGTCAAAATTTGATGGTTGAGGCCAAAGGGTATCGTTCTAATCCCATTCCAAACATTGTTGTGACTTCTGCAAAAGAAGTGATGGTGAATGTTGACATGGAAGAGGAAGTTGAACTCATTTCTGAAGTTTCAATCAAAGCAAAAAAACGTCATGATCAAACCAATAACGATGCAGCTTTGGTTTCTGCCCGTTTATTTACAGTTGACGAAACAGACCGTTTTGCAGGAAGTAGAGGGGACCCAGCGCGTATGGCCTCGAACTTTGCCGGTGTACAAGGTGCCGATGATTCTCGTAACGACATTGTTGTGAGAGGTAACTCGCCAGGTGGAGTTTTGTGGAGACTTGAGGGAATTGATATTCCTAATCCCAATCACTTTGCCATTCCGGGTACCACAGGTGGATCGGTTTCAATTATCAATAACAAAATTTTAGGTAACTCAGATTTCTTTACGGGTGCTTTTCCGGCAGAATATGGAAATGCAGTTGCTGGGGCTTTCGATTTAAAATTGAGAAATGGAAACAACCAAAAACATGAAATCAGTTCTCAAATTGGTTTCTTGGGTATGGATGTAATGGCTGAAGGTCCTTTAAGTAAAAAATCAAAAGCTACTTATTTGGCTACTTACCGTTATTCTACTTTAAGTGCATTTAGTAAATTGAAAATTCCAATTGGAACCAATGCGGTACCAAACTACCAAGATGGATCATTCAAATTGAATTTCCCTCTAAAAAACAATGCGAATTTCTCATTGTTTGGAATTGGTGGAGTTAGTAATATCAAAATTAATATCAGTGATCAATTGAAAGAAGGCGTAACCGATTTGTATGGACAAAACGACCGTGATCAGAAATTCAGTTCAAGTATGGGTATAGTTGGAGCAACTTATCAAGCCTCTATTTCTAAAAATTCTTATTTCAAGATTGTTGTGAGTGGATCTCAACAAATTGTAAATTCAAGTTCTGATTTAATTATGGGACTTAAGCCAAATTACGATCCTAAATCCCTCACCTTGACCAAATTTATGGATTATCAATTTTCAACGAAAACTTTGGGTACCCATATTTTCGTAAATCAAAAGATAAATACCCAAGCAACCTTGAAATATGGGATTCAAGCAACTCATTATTTTTATGATTTTGTTGATTCAGCAAATATTAATGCTGTACCTAATCCAACTTATGGCGACTTTAAAAGTCGTTGGAACGCTATTGGTGCTGGAAACATGTTGATTCCATATGTACAATTGAAATACAAATTCACCAATAAATTGAGCATGGTTGCTGGTTGGCAAGCACAAATTTTCAATATTTCGTATACTCCAAAACCAGGTGAAGAAGATTACAAGAAAAAAACGAGTCATACAAGCACTGCATTTATCTTGCCAAGACTTTCTATCCGTTACCTAGCGAGTAAGAAAAGCACCATTAATTTCGGAACAGGTATTCACAGCCAAAACCAATCTTCTTACATTTATTTCTACGATTACCGCAAAAAACTTGATACTACAAAATTAACCTCACCAAGAAACCTAAAAATGGGCTTGACACAAAGTGCACATTTTGTGTTGGGTTGGGATTATTCTTTGGGTAAATCAAGCAGAATCAAATTAGAAACGTATTACCAATATTTATGGAATATTCCAATTGATGACGCATCAAGAGGGAATGTTACATCATTCAGTTTGGCTAATACTGGGTCTGGATTTAGCCGTTTCTTCGCGGACAACAAATTGGTAAATTCAGGAACTGGCTATAATTATGGTTTAGAATTAACGGTTGAGAAATTTTTCAGCAAAGGATTCTATTACCTATTTAGTGCAAGTGTTTTTGATGCCAAATACACAGGTAGCGACGGAGTATTAAGAAGTACTGACTTCAATACCAATTACGCTATGAACGGTTTATTTGCTAAAGAAATCACTTTCAAAAATAAAAGCGTATTGAATTTTGGTGGCAAAGTAACTTTGGCTGGTGCAAGAAGATTTTCACCGATGGACACGGCGGCTTCAATTGATGCACGTGAATACGTTGAAAACCAAGCTCAGAAAAACACCCTGCGTTTTGATAAACCATATGCCCGTTTTGATGTACGTGTTTCATATAAAATCAATGCTAAAAAAGTATCTCACGAATTTGCAATTGATTTAATTAACATTACAAACAATAAGAATATCTTAAAATATTCATTTAATGTTGCTACAACTGGCGCACAGCAAGATTACCAATTAGGATTCTTGCCATTGTTCTATTACAAACTAGATTTCAGTTTATAAATTCCAATCTCCGTTGCAGACAATGGAGATTGGTTTGGTTCAGTAAATCGCGGGAAATGTCTACACAATCATACATGTGTAAAACCATTTCCCGCTTTTTTTTTGCACTTAAGTAACTTCGTGCTATATGAAATTAATTTGGAGTGTAATTTGTGTTGGTCTAACCCTTTTTTCTTGTGTTAGCCAAAAGAAATATGATGCGCTAAACCGCGATAAAGATTCAACTGTTATTTCGTTAAATACCAAGATTGACGATTGTGGAAACATGAATACGTCCCTCAAAGGAGAAATTGCCAATCTACAAGATCAGCAAGATCGTCAGAAATTGGTCATATCAAAACTTCAAGACAGTATTCAAATTTGCCAAAACGAGTTAGAAGAAAGCCAAACGTATATAAAAACTTTGGGTGAAACCCACGACGACCAAAAAATGAAGGTTGCCGCTGAAATCGACAAGAAAAACAAAGCCATTCAAACCAAAGAACTCGAACTCAATAAAGCGCTTGCCAGTGCCGAAGCTGAGCGTTTAAGACTTGAAAATGCCCGCAAAGAACTTGAAAAAGTGAGTGGCCGCGTGAAAGAGCTTGAAGCAGAGTTAAGAAGAAAAGACAGCGCCGTTATTCTATTAAAAGACGCAATTATCAAAGCACTTGCAGGCTTTGAAAAGTTGGATGTGAAAGTTGAATACAGAAACGGAAAAGTATATGTTATTCTTCCTGAAAAATTGCTTTTCAAAAGTGGAAGTACTTCTGTTGACCCTAAAGGACAAGAAGCATTGATAGAGCTTGCAAAAGCATTAAACAAAAAAGCCGATGTTCAAGTGGCTGTTGAGGGACATACCGACAACGTGCCAATGAATGGTGAGTCAATCAAAGACAACTGGGATTTGAGCGTATTGCGTGCTACTTCAATTGCGAAAATCATGATCAATGAGGGCAAATTAAGTGCGAAAAGAATTTCAGCCAACGGTCGTGGTGAAACCATACCAGTAGCTACAAATGACACTCCAGAGGGTCGTGCTAAAAACCGCCGCACTGAAATCATTTTAACGCCTCAGTTGGACAAAATTCTTGAAATTTTAAACAATAACTAATTTTGGCTATTGTCATTGCCGCCATTGAGAATCACAAAAACAAAGACATAGACCTTCTTTGTGCCGATTACATTAAAAAACTCAATGGCCCTTATGCCACGAAATTAGAAATACTTCCTGCCGCTAGGGTTGCAGATCCCGCCCAACAAAAAATAAAGGAAACTGAAACCCTTTTGAAGCTTTGTAAACCCGGCGACAAACTCATTCTCTGTGATGAGCATGGAAAAATGCACGATAGCATTTCCTTCTCTCAAATGATTGAAGGAGAATTGTCTAATATTCGAGGAAAACTCATTATTGGTATTGGCGGAGCTTATGGCTTTACCCAAGATGCATTAAAAAATTATCCCTCAATTAAACTGAGTGATTTGACATTTCCTCACCATTTGGCAAGGCTCGTTCTTATTGAACAGGTTTACAGGGCATACAATATTCAAAAAGGTACTGGTTATCATCATATATAAGTTGCTGAAACATGAATTCCAACGTAATTTTGCGTTATGAATATTGAGGGAGAAATTATTGAGGGAATCGAAAAAGCAATTACCGCTTTATTCGCCAGTCCTGAAGCACCATCGGTGAAAATTGAAAAAACCAAATCCGACTTCGTTGGAGATTATACCTATGTGGTTTTTCCAATTGTAAGACTATCTCGCAAATCTCCCGAACAAACTGCCGAAGAAATTGGCCAATATTTAAAAACCAACTGTGCCATTATTCATAACTTTAATGTAATCAAAGGGTTCTTAAATTTAGAAGTAGATGCATCTGTTTGGTTTAATTATTTACAGTTAAATTGGAATAAAACTTCGTTTTCACTTCCCTCAAAAAATGAGAAAGTGATGGTGGAATATTCATCACCGAATACAAATAAGCCTTTGCATTTGGGACATATCCGCAACAACTTATTGGGATATAGCTTATCGCAAATATTTGACAACAATGGATATGAAGTGATCAAAGCCAATTTGATTAACGACCGTGGTATTCATATTTGCAAAAGTATGTTGGCGTGGAAGTTATTTGGAAATAATGAAACTCCAGAAACAACGGGCTTAAAAGGCGATCACCTGGTTGGTAAATACTATGTTGTTTTCGAAAACAAATTGAGAGAACAAACGTCCGATGATATTGCAAATGCAATTGATGGAAATTTTACTTTCACTGATGCAACCGTTCAAAAGCGTTATACCGATGCATTAGAAAAACTAAACGCAGCAAAAGACGACAAGCAAACAGCTAAATTTTCTGACGACATTAAAGAACTTGTAAGAAATAATTCTCAACTATTGCTTACATGTCAGGAAATGCTGCGTCAATGGGAAGCTGGCGACAAAGAAACCATTGCCCTATGGGAAATGATGAACGGTTGGGTTTACAAAGGTTTTGAAACTACCTATTCTCGTTTGGGAGTTTCTTTTGACAAATACTATTACGAAAGCAATACCTACAAATTAGGAAAAGACATTGTTCAAGAAGGTTTGGCCAAAGGTGTTTTTTATCAAAAGCCAGACAACAGTGTTTGGATTGATTTAACCAATGATGGACTAGATGAAAAGCTGGTTCAACGCGGTGATGGAACTTCGGTTTACATTACCCAAGACATTGGAACTGCGGAGTTGAAATACCAAGAATTTGGCATGGAACGCAGCATTTATGTGGTTGGTAACGAACAAGATTACCACTTCAAAGTGTTGTTTTTGATCATGCAAAAACTTGGAAAATCATACGCAAACGGAATGTATCATGCAAGTTATGGCATGGTTGATTTGCCTACCGGCAAAATGAAAAGCCGAGAAGGTACCGTGGTTGACGCCGATGATTTAATTAGCGAAATGTACCAAACTGCCAAAGACAAAACCATTGAATTGGGCAAATCCGATGGCTTAAATGAAGATGAATTGCATAACTTGTACCATCAATTGTCGCTGTCAGCATTGAAGTTCTTTATATTAAAAGTTGATCCTAAAAAACGCATGCTATTCAACCCTGAAGAAAGTATTGATTTCCAAGGCGATACGGGTCCATTTATCCAATATACGTATGCCAGAATTCAGAGCATTTTGCGTCAGGCAAAAATCAATTGGCAGGATGCAGAAATTCCAAACAATTTACATCCCTCAGAAATAAATACAATCAAAGTATTATACGACTTCCCTACCGTTTTGGCCGAAGCTTCAAGAGAATACTCTCCGGCAGTAATTTGTCAATATTGCCTCGATTTGGCAAGGGCCTACAACCGTTTGTACAATGAAGTTTCTATTTTAAGAGAAACCGACGAAGGATTGCAAAGTATGCGTTTGAAATTGGCCCACCACACCGCGGAAGGATTGAAATTCGGATTGAATTTACTAGGAATCAATGTAGTTGAAAGAATGTAATCTTATTGGATTACCATTCTTATCGATTTGCCATTTTTTAGCTTAATCAAGTAAATTCCTGAAGGCATATTTTCTGTATTGATGCGATAACCTTCAGTGATTCGCTCTCCCTGAACTGCAATTGATTGCCAAAGCGAATTGAAGATTTGAGGCACTTCCCTACTTTTTGTTTGCAACAAAACCATATCGCCAGATTTCGCAACGTTAGGAAAAAGTCCAAGTTTTTCTGATTCAAGAGATATATCTTCGGTTTTTGCACAAGGCAATTGATTGATGTATTTCCAAATTTCGTTATTGAAAATCCATGGAACCAAACCATTGTTGCTTGGAGCATTCCCCATTCTTATCCAAACCAATCCTTTTGAGGGACAAACGTTTATGAGCTGCCCATTTTTACCCAAAGCCATAATAACATCATTGGGTGCATCAGGAGAAATTGAACCTGGAAATACAAATTGACTTTGAGGCACCATGTAAGAAGTTTTCCCATTCAACCACGTTAAATAGCCATAACTTTTATTGATAGTTTGACTTGAATTGATCATTTGTTTGAAAAAATTAGAATCCTTCATTATGGCTATTT
>Ga0214923_10002582_pt1 | contig 23850 bp, 25 predicted proteins | sample LL1510_MetaG_FD_177993 | JGI IMG/M metagenome (GOLD analysis project Ga0214923, IMG submission 177993) | Freshwater microbial communities from Lake Lanier, Atlanta, Georgia, United States - LL-1510 | ecosystem: Environmental > Aquatic > Freshwater > Lake | place: USA: Georgia | collected...
TTTGCAGGCTTTGAGGGTTTTCGCGCCCATACCACCCTTGCCGATCACCGCGCGAATTCCATATTTCTCGATGACTGTGGCCTGGTATGGCTCTTCGCGTGTGCTGGTTGTTGGGCCTGCTGCGCGCACACTCCATTCGCCTTTTTCTGTTTTCACGACCACAGGTCCGCAGTGGTAGATTGCCGAGCCGCTGATATCTACAGGAATACTTTTTCCTTCATAGAGGTGTTTATGTACTGCGTCTCGGCCAGTGAACATGACGCCACTCAACAGCACCATGTCGCCGACCTGCAGAGAGCGCACTTGTTCTTCAGTGATCGGGAGGGTGAGTTTGATTTCTCTCATTGATAAATCCACTCCTTAATATTTCCATTTGCAGTTGCTTTGACGCCTTGTCGGCGAAAAGCCCAGCACATGTACGACACCGATACGAAGAAACTTGCGGGTAGGCGGTTCAGAGCAGAGATTTTAACGCCGAGTAAAGTGGTGTTTCCACCAAATCCCATCGGACCAATTCCCAGCGAATTTGCCTGCTGCATGATCTGTTGCTCGAGTTCCGCGAGGCGAGGATCTGGGTTTAGGTCATCCATAGATCGCAAGAAAAGTTTCTTCGAGTAAGAGAAGCCAGTGCTGCGATCACCTCCAATGACGACGCCAAGGATTCCTGGACCGCACCCTTTGCCCTGAGCTTGATAGACAGCATCGAGAACAACTTTGCGCACACCATCGAGGTCGCGGCCCGCCCCCAATCGGCTGTCGGGAAGACTGTATTGGGCTCCTACGTTTTCGCATCCCCCGCCTTTGAGGGCGAGTCGAATATCGAGCTCTTCAGAGCGGTGCTGCTCAAAGTAAATGGTTGGTGTGCCGGGCCCAAGGTTGTTTCCCGAGTTTTGACCGGTGATGCTGTCGACCGAATTTTGTCTCAGATAGCCAAGCTCCGTTGCTTTCGCGACGGCCGCCTCACAGACCTCAGAAAAAGTGATTTGATCATAGCCCACGGGGGTTTTGACAAAGAAAAGGATGCTTCCTGTGTCTTGGCAAAGAGGTTGGCTGACGCCGCAAGCAATGTCGATGTTCCGTTGAATCACCTTCATGGCATATTCGCCGGCACTTCCAGATTTTTCTTTTTCCAGGGCACTTGTCACTGTTGTGCGGACATCTGGTGGAAGATTCGTACTTGTGACGCGAATGAGCTCAACCAATGATTCAAAGAGTGTCTGATGGGTCGCCGGTACGGCCGGGGGATTTTTCAGGGGACCCTTGGGATTTGTCGCCATCTTCGGTACCTTCATTGCAATTTGGAAAACGAAAATAGGAAGGTGAATCAGATGCACTCACCGCTGGTCACATTAGTCAGAAATTCCACTTTGTCCATGCTTACCCTTTTCGTCTGCGGGCAATCTTCCGCACAAGTGCAGTCGGTTCGAGCATTTGGCGAGTTGCGCGCATTAAGTGCAAAGGGCGCTGCCGTGACCGCGTTTGCCGTGAATCTCCGCACTGGACAAGTGATTGGCGAATTCAACCCGGATGATCGAATGACTCCAGCCTCGGTGTCCAAAGTTGTTCTTGCAGCCGCTGCACTCGAGCGATTTGGGAGTGAACACACCATAGAATCTCGTTTTTATGCAACCGGGCCGGTTAAAAATGGAGTCTTGAAAGGAGATTTGCTTTTTGAAGGTGCAGGTGATCCTTCATTGACGAATGAAAAGCTATGGTTCCTGACGACCGACGTTGCACGTGCTGGTATTCGCAAGGTCGAAGGGCAACTGGTGGTCAATACATCTCGTTTTGGAGCAATTGAACCAGACCTCGATCGCAAATTGGCGGCGCGCCGAAGTCGACATGCCTACGACAGCCCTCTTTCTGCAGCAGCAGTCAACTTTAGTGTGATGGGGATTGTTGTGAGTCCGGGTGAGCTCCCCGGATCCCGCGCTCATTTGGCGCTCGAACCCTACAACCTTGATACGACCAAAATTCAAGGGAGTGTGCAAACTCACAACGGCGAACTTTCGCGCGTTGCGGTGACTCGTACCCGCGCCGGTGACCATGATGTGTTTACCGCGAGTGGTCATGTTGGGCAGATGTCTTGGCCGACTCGCGTGTACCGCTCTGTCTCAGATGCAGATCAATATTCCGGGGCAGTTTTGAAAGCGTTTTTGGAAAGAGAAGGTATTCGTTTTGCGCGTGGAATAAGAGTAGAGCGAGTGCCACGTGCTGATATGGGCCGTCCGGTGGCGAGTGTTGAAGGTTTTCCGATGGGCTACCAAATGCTTGGACTCTTTAAAGTCAGCAACAACTTCATCGCAGACATGCTCACAATTCAGCTGGACTTAAACGAAAAGAAAACGTCTGGTGCAACGCTTGAAGGGGGTGCTGCCCAACTTGAATCATATGTGGCCGGAGTTTTAAACTCTGCGCAAGCCCCATACAAATCGAGTCCGGCGGGAGTCTCGATGCTTTCCGGGAGTGGTCTGACCCACGAAAATCGCCTCTCTGCCCGCGATGTCGTTGCAGTGTTGCAAAGAATGTATGCGAATGCTCGAGAGTTCCCTTCATTCTTAAATGCCCTTCCTGTCCCTGGTGCTGAGGGAACAATTAAAAAGCGCTTTCAAACCGAGCAGACAAAACATCTCCGTGATAGGCTGAGGGCCAAGACTGGAACTCTCAGCGAACCGCATGACGCGGTTGGCTTGGCAGGGTACAGTCGCTTGAAGGATGGTGACTGGGTCGCCTTCTGTGCCATAGCAAATGGGACACCCCGTCGGCCCAATATTGGGATCGAGCAGGCGAGAGAGGCCATTGATGAAGACCTCGGCCAGCTTCTTCCTCCGGAGTTGTAAATGGAAAAGAAACACAAAGGAACGTTTACTCTCAGGCGTCTATTTCCTGCGCTGAATGAGGAAGAACTAATAAAGATACAAGAGAGTTCTTCGGTCATTCGGCTGCGTCGCGGACAAAATCTTTTTATTGCTGGCGACAGCCCGCGCTCTATCTACGGAGTTGCCAATGGCTGTTTGAAGATTGTTCGGGAAAGTGCGGAGGGTGAAAGTGTGATCACCCGCGTGGTTCGCCCTGGCCACATCGTCGGCATTCGCGAAGTCTTCGGCGAATTCAAATATTCACGCACAAGCGTGGCGCTGAAAGACAGCGAAGTGTTTTCAATTGACGCGCAGGCGGTCATGAACATGATCTCGCGCAGTCCTGCAGTGTCTCTTCAATTCATGAAAATCTTCTGCAATGAATTGGCGCGACTCGAAAAGCGGATCGAAAATGATCTCTACAAGCCGGCCAAGAGCCGAGTCGCTTCTGTGATATATGAGCTGTTCACTTTGTTTGCAGATGACGGTCAAACGACCTTCGAGCCACCGCTCAACAGACGTGATATCGCAGAGCTTGCTGATGTGACTCCGGAAACTGTGAGTAGGGCAATTGCAGATTTGAAGAACGCCGGGATACTCGAAACCCAGGGTGCCGTATTCCATATTTTGGACGTTGATGATCTTGTCAACGAAGCTGAAGACAGATGATTTATGGGATATCTGGATGATTTCCCGCGTGAGGAGTTGAGTTGAGACACGGCACTGTGGATTCCAACCTGTTAAGTTGTGAAGCCCTTGAGCTGAAGGCAGGCTATCGCACTCTCATCCGCAATTTTTCTGCATCGGTTTCTACTGGCGAAGCTGTTGCAATTGTTGGTCCGAATGGTCTTGGCAAGACAACTTTGCTGCGCAGTTTGTGCGGCGTTGCTCGTCCTCACCGTGGCCAAGTCAAACTCAATGGTTATCAACTTTGGCCAGAAAAAGATCATGCGCTTGCGACGGATATCTGTTATCTCGCGAGCCAACCGGCGCTTTTTCAAGAGCACACTGTTGCAAGTAATCTCGAATTTTACGCGCGAGCAAAGGGACGGAGCTGGAATCTTTTTGAAGCAACTGAAGTGCTCACGAAGGTTGGCTTGGCTGATCGTTTTAAGCAAACTGTTCGATCTCTTTCAACCGGCCAAAAAAGACGCCTGACGATTGCTTTTCTTTTATTAGTGAAGCCAAATCTGATGTTTCTCGATGAACCAACAAATGGTCTTGATTCGGCTGGAAAAGAATTGTTTTTTAAATCCGTGACTGAATTGCGTCAGAATGGGGCTGCAATTCTTGTTGCGACACACGACCTCGAACTGACCGAATGGTGCGGAACGAGCTGGGAATTGAGTCGGTGGTTGCCATGAGATCGTCGGCGACGTGGCTTGAAACCTGCGGATTAATTTTTGAGTATTCCGTTCGATCAGTCTTCATTCGGAAAGCGTCGTGGGCGGGAACGCTCGCCTTTGCTGCCTGTTTGGCAATTCTTTTTCCATTCGCGTTTGGTACTGAGCTGATTCAAAAAGCCGAGATTCGCCATGGAGCCTTTTGGGCTATTAATGAATTCGTCGTGGCCCTCACCGTTGGTAGATTGTTTGCGCTTGAAACAGAAGCGGGCATTCTCGAGTATATTCTCTCCACGCAAGCGCAACGCTCTGCGCTGTTGTTTGGCAAGATTCTCTTCGTCGTTGCTTACCTACTGTCCGTGCAGATTCCCCTCGTCTTGATGTGGATCATCTTTTATAATGTTCCTTTCAATGCAATTTCTTCTTTGCTTCCGCAGTTGTTTCCGCTTTTGCTGCTTTTTAATCTGGGAACTGGCACCGTCGGTTCGTTGTTGGCATGTGTGACAGCGCGCAGTACCGCGCGTGATTTGCTCATGCCATTGCTTTTTTACCCGCTGCAGATGAGTGTATTATTGTCCGCCGTGAGCTTGGCGACGATGTCGGATCCTGGCGTAGTGATGCTCGCTGGCACGTCTGCACAATCGTGGTGGACTGTTCTAATTAGTGTGCCTTGTATTTTCTTGGCGCTCGGAATTTTACTGAGCGATGTTCTTTTCCAGGAGTAAAATGTGATGCAAACATCACAGCAACAAATTGAATTCAAGAAGAGTTTCCAGTTTTGGTCTAAGCTGCTGTTGCCTGCCGTTGTTTTGCAGTTGGCAGGTTGGGGTTTGGCCTTGTTTTGGATTGGTTCCGACAAAGACCAAGGCGATGTCTTCAGAATTATGTTCGTTCATGTTCCGGTCGCGTGGTGTGCGTTCATGTGGATTATCCTCGCCGCGGTTTTTGCAGCAGCAGGTTTTTTCAAAAAAACAAAGTTTGAACATTTCGACCAAAGTGCGCATGCTGCTATCGATCTGGGGACTTTGTTTGCTGCCTTGGCTCTTGCCACCGGAAGTATTTGGGGAAGACCAACCTGGGGAGTCTGGTGGGATTGGGATCCTCGCCTCACCTCGACTCTGGTTATGTTTTTAGTTTGTTGCGCTTATCATGTTCTCCGTAGCTTCACTCCCGACATTCAAGCGCGACGCAACGCAGGACAGGTGACTGCTCTTCTTGCAGCCGTCAATGTCCCAATAGTCTATTTCAGCGTGAACATCTGGCGTTCACTGCATCAGCCGCAAACTTTCGTGAGGAAAGGTGGCAGTGCTTCAGCGGATGTTGGTTTGGTTTTGATGGCCAATCTCGTTGCGATGATTCTCTTCACTTTGGTTATTTATAAGCTGAGACGCGCTGCGATTGTTGCAGAAGAAACTCTGGAAGCTGCACGGGAGGGGCGCACTCAATCATGAATACATCTGAATTTGGCAATCTTTCTTGGGTCTTCTATGTTGTTGCCGCTTACGCGATTGTTTTCTTGTCTTTACTTATATTTACGTTTGCAACCTGGAAGCGTGTCGCGAGTGTGCGACAGGCGCTCAATGAAGAAGGCTTTTCATCCGAAGAGACGATGTAGTTTTCAGCAGAGGACGATATGAAGTTCACAAGACCTCAAATGATCGCAGTCAGTGTTATTGCATTAGCACTTGGTTCAATTGTCTATAAGGCTCTTCAACCCGAAAGCTCGGTGACTTTTTTCACACCGGCGGAAGTTTATGCGGCGCCGCAGAAATTTGTCGATCGGACCTTTCGTGTTTCGGGTCTTGTGCTCAATGGGACCAAGGATTGGGATGGCATGAACAAGGTTCTAAAATTCCGAATGAGCGACCTGAAAGGACATGATTTTTCAGTTGTCTACAAGGGAATTCCACCTGATCTTTTTAAGGAAGGGCAGGGGGTTGTTGTTGAGGGCCGTCTGTCGAATTTAGATTTGAAAGTGGACAGCACCATTCAGGCAAATCTGTTGATGGTGAAGCATAGCGAAGTCTACGATACCAAAAATGATCACTCCAAAATGAGAGAAGCTCGCTTGGTTGATGATATTCTCAAACATGAGAACAAACAGTAAAGCTGGGTTATCTACTTGATTGGCTTTTCTGCATTCCAGACGCAGGGATAAAATGGTGCTCAAAGAAAAAAATAAAACTGGACTTTATCTCGCTATCGCAGGACTCCTGATTTTTACTGGCCTCATGGTCTATGCATTGAGGCGAGATGCAAACTACGTTCCAAGTCAGCTTGTCGGGCAGGTTGTCCCAACTTTCGCTGGTAGCACGGCACAGGGTTCGAATTTTGAATTGTCAAAGGTGGTTGCTCAAGGGCGTTGGGTGGTTATTAATTTTTGGAGCACAACCTGCGTGGTGTGCCGAAAAGAAGCGCCTGAACTTGAACGATTCTGGCGAGAAGTTGCCTCAAAGCCGGGTCAGCAACCTTATTTTGTGAGCGTGAATATCCAAGACGAGGTCTCCGACATACTGAATTATCAAAAAGAGTTCAGTTTAAGCTTTCCGGTGGTCGCCGACCGCAGTGGAAAAATTTCACTCGACTTTGGTGTTTACGGGACGCCCGAAACGTTTTTTGTTGATCCCAAGGGAATCGTTCGTCACAGGGTGGCAGGCGATGTCGACAGAGATACAATTTTGGCTTTCGTCGACTGGCTTGATAAGAATCCATCGATTACGCCACAGCAGGCCATTGAAGGATTTGGCCAGGTGCGCGCGCTTTCAACTTCGGGTGGCTGAGAGCTATGACTCAAGAGCTTCCGAAATTTACCCGAATCAACGAATCTTTCGATTGCCAAAATTGTGGACGAACTGTTCCCTTAGCTGAAACCACCTGCCGCGATCACTGCCCAGTTTGTTTGTGGAGTCTTCATGTCGACATTAACCCGGGCGATCGCGCCGCGGACTGTGGCGGCCTTTTGCGTCCAATTTCCTATAGTGCCAACAAAAAAAAAGGTTGGATGATTCATTATCGCTGCGAAAAATGTGGTACTGAAAAACTGAATCGCTTTCTCGAGCATGATGTTCATCTAGCAGATTCCATTGATGCATTGCTGAAACTCAGCAGTGTTTCTCCTTTGTAAGTAAAGGCAAAACATGGCAAAACGACGCTTGCGCTGGTTGTGGAACGCTCGGTTGTGGTGGGTATTGTTTATAGCTGCAGTTGCAACGGGAAGCTGGCAGGCATGGGAATCTGTGCCGCATCTGGTGATCACTCACGAAATCATGGGCCGGATGAATGATGAGCAAGAAGTGCGATTGCTTTTCGTCGGCGACACCGGATCGGGTGATTCCAATCAAACTCAGGTTGCCGAACAACTCGAAGCTTTATGCGCAGGACTGGACCCTGCGGGAGTGGTTCTGCTTGGAGATAATTTTTATTTCACGGGTGTGGAATCTGTCCGCGACCCTCTGTGGGTTGAGCGGTTCGAAAAAATGTATGCCGGCGATTGCCTGAAAAAATTGTCGTTTTATGCCATTCTCGGAAATCACGATTACCAAGGATTTCCAGAAGCACAGATCGCATACACACGCGCGCGGGCTGGGCGTTGGACAATGCCGGCTCGCTATTACTCGCTCAAGTTTGCTAACACCGTCGAGATTGGTGCTGCCGATACAACCATCTCTGATCGCTGTGGCGTGTCAGCCTTATGCAGTGTCGACTGGCTTATAGAAAAACTGAAAGCTTCAACCGCCGCTTGGAAAATTTTAATTGGACATCACCCCATTCTCTCCGGGGGTAAATATCGTTCGCTGCGAGGTATGGCTCACTTCAATCTTCCTGAGCTTTATTGCCAGAGCGGTGTTTCAGTCTACATCAGTGGACATGATCATGGATTGCAGCACCTACATGGAAAGTATCCAACAGCTCAATGTCAAGTTGAGCAATTTATTTCCGCGGGCGGAGGCGCCTCTCTTTATGACGTCGAGACGCTTCCGAATAAGACTCTGTTCGCAGAAAAATCTCATGGTGTTTTGCTCGGCCGTTACACACGAAATGAGCAACGCTATGAGTTTTTTAAAGTTGGTGAAAAAGAGCCAGTGTATATGTGGTCGCAAAAGAAAGAATAATGTATGCCGTCGCGAATTGTTGATATCGGCAAAACAAATAACCTTGTGGTTGTCTCCGACATTCATTTGCGCGAGCCCAATGACGAAAGAACTCAAATCTTTTGTCGCTTTCTCGAGACTCTAAATGAGTGCGACACTCTAGTACTGCTTGGCGATGTGTTTGATTTTTTGAATGCTCGGCAGCGCTTTTACCATGACTTATGGAGTGAGGTTTTTTCCCGACTCAGTGCATTGCTCAGTCGCGGCGTGAAAGTTGTTTTTGTTGAAGGCAATCACGACTATGGTTTTGAGCATAATCCTTGCTCGGAAATTAAAAATTCGTTTACGGTGTGCGGTGATTTCGTTGCTAAGGTGAGTCATCCAGCGGTAGGCGACATTATTCTTCTTCATTCCGATGACGTAGTGTGTCCGCCAAGTTATCTTTGGTTTCGAGGGCTTGTTAAATCCAACCTGTTTCAAACCCTTCTCAGCCCGGTCCCGGGCTTTGTCACGTCATTTATTTTTTCTCGCTATGCGCGATTATCTCGTTCAAAAGATAAATACCGCACACTCTCCGGAGAATTCATGCGGATGTGTGTTGAGCAGTTCCTCCGCACAGAGCTTCCCAACATAACGGCAAACGCAAAAATCTGCGTCTTTGGCCATATTCACGTTCATCTCGATGAACACTTTAACGATGTTCGGTTTTTGAGTGGCCCAGATTGGTTTACCGCGCCGAATGTTATGAAGCTTGCTTCAGACGGACGCTTGGAGCGGATTTGGTTGTCTGAAAGCAAGCGGGTTCCCGAAAAATTCACGTTTGCCCCGGCGGCGCAAACCGGATCATTGCCGCAAGCATGAAAATCGTCGTTGTTGGCAAGGGAATTCTTGGATTGAGCGTGGCGGAGGCACTCTCTCGGCGAGCGGAGCTTGAGGTTTATATCGTTTCTCATCCGAACTATTCTGAAGCGTCTGCTTCAGCGGCAGCGAATTTATCTACGAAATCTCAGGTTTTTGCCCGCGACACACATTTTGATCTTAAATTGGCGAGCCGGCATCTGTATTCTGAATGGCTGCGCAATATGCGCCGCGAGATTGAACTGCCACAAGCAGATGATTTGAGCAAAATATATAAATTGGGTGTGGGTCGCGACGTCTTTTCCAATGAAAATTTGGCAAACAGGCAATGGCAAAGAGCTTTACAATCTCCGGATGAGATTCACATTCGTGGGCTGTCTCCTCAGAAAATCTATCGCGTTAGCCCTCGGGTCATCGAGTATCAGGAAGAAGGTTGGGTTTCCGCACAGCATTTGCTCGAGCTTCTTGAGCAAGTGTGTCGCAAGCGTGGAGTGCAGTTCCTTACGGTTGACATGACCGAGCTGGAAAAATGGCCGAATGAGCTCATGAATATTGATCATCTTGTCTTGTGCACCGGGTGGATGACCCCGCAGATTCTTGCGCGATGGAATATCCGCGTTCTTCCTGCAGCGTTGCAGCGAAATCTAAGATGGTCGTTTGGTGGTACTGCGCGGTTGGGATTGCCTGCTTGGGAGATGCCCGAAGATCTTGCTTTGCTTGAAATCTGCTCCTCGGGCGTGATGCCTAAATTCACGCTCAGCGGTGGAGGCGGACAGCTTTTTGGTTCATCGGTGTCAGTGAGCTGCGCCAACACGGGCAACCTGGAAATTCCACAACCGCCTTCGCAAGTGCTTGTTGAAGAGCAAATGCGTGCTGCAGTAAAAACCATAAGTTCCTATTTGAATACCGGTAGCGAAAAATTGCCGTTCGAGTGGAGGTGGGGAATGCGGCTTGGATACGGCCATAAAGAACTTGTTGTTGAAAAAATTGAGCCATCCCATCATAAGAATCCGCATATCCAGGGCGTGATTGTTGTTGCCGCTGGTGCCCACAAAAGTGGTTTTTTATTCGCACCCTCAATTGGTGAAAGTGTGCTGCAAAAATTGCACGACTCCGTTTGATTCTCTCGCGGTATAATGACGCAGAAGGTCATGTCGGGAGATATATTCATGCAAATTCAGTTGAAAGTCTTGACAGTGAGACGTGCTCAAATGGTTGTAAAAATTGTCTCCATGGGCTGTCTGGTTTTTGCAACCCTTCAGGCACGCGCCCAAGATGCGCAGTCTGGCTTGGGAAACGATGCCTCTTCGGCTGATCGCCAGGCTCAAGCCAATGAAAGCACAGAAGGTCTGAATACCAATCGCGGTGGTTTTTTTGGAATCGGTGGGCAAAAATCTCTGCAGCGGGTGGGTGGAATTCCATTGCCAACATCTCGTTCAGCGCGAGGTGGATTTGCTGCAGCTCAGCCAGCGAACCCCCGGGAATTAACGCCAACCTTCGCTGCGCGTCGTTCGAAGCCCATGATAGGCGAGCTAACCACTGACTTTCCAGCGCGGATGATTTATCTCAATGGCCGTAATATCAGTTCGGTTCGTGAGCAGGAGCTCGAAGGAGTCAACGTTCGAATCGATTCGAATGGCAATGTTCATATCTCAGCACCCCATTATGAAGTTCAAGAGTCCAGCCATTATCGGCCGCTTCTCCCACATGAAGTGCCAAAGGTTGGAAAACCTTCTCTGCAAACCGACCGCCCTTTATTTTCGGGCGGAAATTCCAAAATGCAACGCCTGCCGAATAGCGTCGGGGCTGTGCCTCCGGTTGAAAGCGACGAAGCCGCGCAAGCACCTGTGAATTCTTCCGCGCGGGGCGCTGATGACGTTGGCAATGGGTCTGGAGCGAAACTTCCGGCCAAAGACAACAAAGAAGCAAAAGAGACCAAAGAATCCCCCGCATCCGCAGCTCCCACGAGCAGCCCATCGCGCTCAGGATCTCTCTAAAGCCTTTCAGATGGTTTGTTTTTTTGTTAGCACTCCCTTTTGAACCGACGAGTTTGCGGGGAGTTTTTTTATGAAACCTGAGAGTCGAATCCAACTCAGTGCTGCTCACCGAGAGGTGTTGCAACGACGTCGATCTGCATTCATGGATGCTATTTCGAATGGAATAGCTTTTTTACCTTCGGCCAAGCCAAATCTGGGGCCTGCGGGTGATCGAGCAACATTTCGACAGGACAGCGACTTTCTCTACCTGACAGGATGCCAAGAAACTCCTTCTCTCGCTGTCTTCATTCCCCAGCATCCGCAGCACCGCACCGTGCTTTTTGTGCGCGAACGCGATTCTTTCAGCGAGCTGTGGAACGGGCCGATGCTCGGCGTTGCTGATGCACGCGATACATTGGGCTTTGACCTAGTTTTGCCGCTCTCTGAATTCGAAAAGAAGATTCCGGAATGGATGGCATTCGCTGACACCATTTATTGGGATACATCGCCGGAGCAAGAATTTTACGAGCAGCTTCGTCCGCTCCTGCAAGGCAGCAGATTGCGTCGAAACGGTGCTGAGATTCTGAACGTTAGAGATGTTTTACACGAGCTTCGACTTTTTAAGGATGAACTCGAAATTGAATCGCTGCGGGTGGCTAATGCAATTGCATCGCGAGCCCACGAAATGGCGATGCGATTTGTCCAACCAGGTGATTATGAATATCAAGTGCAAGCGGTTTTGGAAGCAGTCATGCGCGGTGCTGGTTCAACCCAGCTCGGCTATCCCAGTATCGTGGCTGGCGGAGCAAACGCATGTTGTCTTCATTATAATTTAAATTCATGTCAGATCGCGCAAGGCGAATTGCTTCTGATTGATGCTGGCTGTGAATGGAGTTTTTATACAGCCGACATTACTCGCACCTTCCCGGTCTCCGGGCGTTTTTCATCAGAGCAGAAAGAGCTTTACGAATTGGTGCTGCTCTCGCAGCAGAAATCAATTGAATCGATTCGTCCAGGAGCTAAATTGAGTGAGCTCAACGATTTCGCCGGACGTATCCTGGCCGATGGACTCATTCAGCTCGGGATCCTGCAATGCTCTCTTGATGAAGCTCTTGAAAAGAAGAAGCACAAGGATTTTTTTCCGCACAGTCTTGGTCATTGGTTGGGGCTCGATGTTCATGATGTAGGAAGGTATCGAATCAAGAATATCGAGCGCACACTCGAGCCAGGAATGTGCGTGACAATTGAACCTGGACTGTATGTGCAACCGAGCCAAGCAAACGTTGATGCTCGCTGGCACGGGATTGGAATTCGCATTGAAGACAACATTCTTGTGACTGCTCAAGGCTCCGTGAATCTCACCCCCTGTGTCAAGGGGGTGGACGAGTTGCAGAGCATTGTTGGCACGTGCTCTCAAGAAATACGTGGTTTGTTTAGGCCGTGAAAGATTTGCAAGTAGCCATGCAATCTTTGCAAGCTTCATAGCAGGATTTGCACAGCGCATGGTGATTGATATGCGGTTCACAGGATTTCATGCATTTTTCGCATGCGGCAATGCAGGCCTTGGCTTGTGCCGCTGACAAATCCGATTTGAGTCCGGCAAGACGGCTCAGCGCTTCTGCCATTGCTGAGACTTCAAGTGCTGACTGTGCGCACTCGAGCATGTTTTTCTGCCCTTGAGCAATGAGATTGAAGCAGTGCCCAACGCACATTTGGGCGACATGATTGCAGTGTGCAGCCGCGTGATTGAGTTCTTCAAAAGATGGCTTGCCCGTCGGTTTTCCACCTGCTGCTGTGGTGGCAGTCTGTTGAGAATGCATTTTTGCGTGGTCTTCGCCTTTCTTTTCCGCGGCGAATGCCAGAGAATTCTTTGAGGCTATAATTGCACCTGTGCTTGCAGCCAAAATTTTGAGTGAGTCGCGACGTTGCATGATGTCCTCCGTGACGTTTGGTTGAAAGGCTTCAATAATGCCAGAAGTTTCTTCGCAAGGAAAATCTGTTTTGGTGCTGGGCGCAGGATACGTGGGACGCGCGATTGTTGAAAACTGCTCAAGTCGATATTTGCTGAAGCTGACAAGTCGGGCGGGTCGGAAAGAAGGTTGGGGCACTGTCGATGACCCGAGCTGTTTCGAGTTGATGCGCCGAGAAACGTGGGGAATTGTCGATGCACATGATTGCATTGTTTGGACTTTCCCCGCTGCTCGCAGCTTTGATGATATCCCACTCGCAGTTGAGTTTTTTCAGTTCGTGCAAAGGAATTCATCTGGCCGAATTAAGCCAGTTCTCGTGCTCGCCAGTACATCTTGTTATCGCACAACAGTTGCAGATGAATTGGTGGATGAAAAAGCGGAGCTCGACTCAACTCAGTCTCGAGTCGTGGCCGAAGAAAAACTTCGTAGCCTTGGAGCGACTGTTTTGTGCTTGGCGGGTCTTTATGGGGGTTCTCGAGATCCCGTGCAATGGTTGGTGAATGGACTCGTCAAAAATTCACGCGCGTATATCAATCTCGTTCACAAAAGTGACGTTGTTAAAATCGCTGAGGCTTGGGTGGAGTCGCAGCTGCCGGGCGAGCGAATCAATGCTTCTGATGGACGCCATCGTCGCTGGTCGGAGATGCTCGATTGTATGAAGAGTTTTGGGGTCGTGCCGTCTGACATGCAGCCTTTTGTCGAAGAACTGGAAAATGTCAGCTCTAAGCGTGTCTGCAATAGCAAACTTGTTTCATTGCTCTACGCAGGCCCCTTTCATCGCTATCCCGAGGATGGACTCTGACAGAGACGAAGCGTGTCTTACTTAAAGACCGTGTCGAAAATTCCGAGTTGCTGCCAATTTTCAAAAACCTTGCCACCGGGCAAATAATCCGAATGCGGACTATCAGAATCAATCAGTCCTGAGATCCATTCCGTTGCAAAGAATTTTATTGCATCTGAGTTTTTGTGAGAGGACTGACCGCAGTAAAGGTAACAAAGCATGTCTGAACTTTGCCCTTCAAAGTCACAGTGACTTGCTGTTTTCAATCGGAATCCGATGGTTTGAAAGCGACCTGATTCGAGCAGTGAAAAGACATTTCCTTCTGCGTTGCAGCGACTCGGTTTCGCGAGGATGGTGAAGTAAGGGACCTGAAGACGTGGACCGAGCTGTTGTTCGGGGAGTTCACCAACCACGGGGTCGAGCAAAAGAACCCCTCGCAAAGACTGCTCTTCGTTTGGTAACAGTGCAGCGACGTGACTCAAGAAGCGCGCGCCTGCTGAGAATCCAGCAAGCAAAAGTCGATTCGGTAGAGATTGTCCTGCAGGGTCGAGCCTTTTTTTTCCAAATGCACGCACAAAACTCTCTGGGAACAGTGGATCGAGGAATTGTGAATCAGAGACATCCGGCAACACAACTTCGATATTTTTTGCCAGCAACCCGTGCGCTATCGAGAGCATTTTTTCGGCCCGACGCATCATTCCATGTTGCAGGATAACCAATGCACGGGGAGCTGCGTTTTCAAATTTTGGAATAAGCCAAGTGAGCGACAGCTCTGTTCCGTCATCGAGTTTGAGTGTGTCCTTGGACTTGATACCCGCCGCTGTGGAAATACCGGAATTCCAGGACAATGCGACAGCAACAGCGCACGCAACAAATCTCAACTTCTGCTTCAATTGCATCACTGCGCAACCCCATTGCGATTTATCTTCCGACAGACTTAGAAAGATCAAAATCCCAAACGGCTGAAATGTCAAAGGCAGCATTAAATTTAGTCTGCATACATTTAGAGCGTTGTGATGACTTTGGCGCGAGTTATCTACTCCAAAGTGATTTGAGTCGCTCTTTGAGCCTGGCCTCGAAGCCTGAATCTGATGGCTGATATGCTGCCCCTTGCTGGCATCTTCGTTGTTCAATTGCATCTGGAAGATACTGCTCACGCACAAAGCTGCCTGCAAAATCGTGTGGGTAGCGGTAGCGCTCATGTCCTTTCAGTACGAGCTGCTCGGGCGGAGCAACACGATTTTTGTCAGTACTTTCTGCTGACCACCAATTTGAAACTGAGTTCAGTGCCTGCAACAGTCGATTGCTTTTTGTTGTCGCTGATAAGTAACAAACAGCCTGAGCAAGTGGATACTTTCCCTCTGGCATGCCAACTCTTTGAAACGCTTCAAAGCAGTCGAGCGCAATTCTTAATGCGGCAGGATCCGAGTTTCCGACGTCCTCACTCGCAAAAATAACGCAGCGGCGGAGAAGAAATAGAGGATCTTCACCAGATTCAATAGCGGCATGTGCATAAAATAATGCGGCATCCGGATCGGAGCCACGCATACTTTTAATCATTGCGCTCGCATAGTCATAGTGCGACTTGCTGGTCCAAGCTCGCAATTGTCCGCTCACTAAATCGTGTTCGGTTTCCTCGGCCTGCGCTTCAGTGAGTCCCTCTAGGATATTAAGTGCAAGGCGAACGTCGCCATCTGAGCGGGTGGCAATCACCGGTAGCCACTGCTCGCGCAGTCGCAAAATTTTCTCTTCGGACAAGAGTTCTGGAAAACTTTCCAATTGTATTGAAAGAGCTCGTTCAAGCAAGTTGAGAACTTCCTCGCTTTTTGGAGGATGCACGCGCACCGTTCGAACCCGGCTCAGCAGAGCGGGACTCAGGACTGCAGAAGGGTTTTCGGTAGTCGCCGCAATCAGCCAGCAGGCACCCGATTCGAGCGTAGGAAGCAGCAAGTCTTGCTGAGGGCGCGTGAGTCGATGAATTTCATCGATGAATAGAATTCCACCGCCGTCGAGTACTTCCAATGCCTTTTTGATTTCGCCCATGCCATCTCGGACAGCCGACAACTGGCGAAAGCCATTTCTGCCCTGCGATGCACCCAGAAGAAGAGCGAGTGTCGTTTTGCCGCAACCGGGTGGGCCCCAAAAAACGAGGTGAGCTCGGCGCCCCGTCGACCATTGGTTGAGGTCGCGCTCCCAAAGTTTCTTTGCGTGTCCAATGAGGCCGCTCGGGGAATGTACGTCGGGTCGCAAGACATCTGCCAATGGTGATTTTTGAAACAAGCCTTGCCTCTCTTCATCTTCCGACCACGCGGCCGAAACGAGTCTTAAAGCCCTGAAATGCCACGAGAGCCAAGTGATCGCAACTCCATGTGGCAAAGTGGCAAACTGACCGAGCAAATGCTTTCTTACAGAAAGGAAAGAATCATCCCTCGTCACTCCACAGCTGGTTCTTTGCCCACTAAGCTTGACCGACTGCGATCATTGGAGAGGGGCATGGACAACTCTGAGCGGCTTTTTACACTTCGATTAAAAACGAATTTGCTGGATGAGGCAGGAGAGAATGAGCGAAGTGCTTCCGCAGTTGGCGAATTATGGCAAGGGCGAGGTCGCGTACCGCTGTCAGGAGTTCTCAGCTACCGGGGACGAGTGGATGCGGTCATTACTTTTTATGTTGACCAGTTCTTGCATGACGAGATCTTCCAGCCAGGCGATACTCTTGCAATAGCACACCCCGAGAGCGAGGCATCCGTGTTGCTCGCCCGCAAATACGAACGAGCAACCGTGAAATAACTCAACGCAGGTACTTCTTGTAGCTGCCGAAGTAGAAACAATCCCAATCATTGAAATCCCCGCGTCGCACATAAAGTTTGCGCGCACACTGAGCATTGAGTGATGGCGAGGTCATTTTGCTGCGGAACTCTTCGACGCTTAAATTTCCGTAGCCGCAGAACGAGCGATGGATATCGGAGATTTGAAACAGACCCGTATGTCGATTCCCTGCACCGTAGGCGAAAGAGCGGAGTCCATTGCTCGACTCGCACTCAGCAATCGCAGCAGCGGCATGAATTTCCCAACCCTGGAATCCCGCATTCTGCACATGTTTTGTGACTTCAGATTGAGGAACGAAGGGGCCTTGAGTTGTGAGTGTCGCTGCTTCTTGAGCAACATTGCTGCGTCCGCATGATTGAGCAAAGAAAAGAGCTGTTGCGGCAACGAGGGTTTTGACGAGAAAATTCTCAGCATTAACCATGACGGCCCCCTAACACACAGATTTAAACAGTGAACCCTGTGAAGCAGGTTGCATGCCAAAGATTAAGTATTCACTTTTTTTGTGTTTTTTCGATTTTCTGCCAGCAGAAACGTCGTCTAAGGATTGTTCAGTGTCTAAATTTAACGAAAGGTGTGCGCGCTGATTGATCAGCGAGATTTGAGAGAATGACCCGCCAAATCAAGTAAGCGCTGCGCTTCCATGATCAACGATTCGGGGGAATTGTCTTCCACTTTCTTGGCCTTCTGAAGGCTCAGTAGGTCGGATGGCGAGACTCGCAACGCTTTGGCAATTTCTTCAAGGACGTCGAGCGATAGATTCTGCGGTTCAGTTTCGAGTCGAGAGAGATAGCGAATTGATATTCCCGCTCGTCTGGCCAACTCCGCTTGGGTCAAGCCCATCTGCAGGCGCGTCGTTTTGATTTGCTTTGCGACGATGTGTTTCAAGGCCATGGGTGCAGTGCTCCAACTCTCAATCAGTACAGATTGCATTTGTGAGCGAGAGGGTACGCGAGAATTCTGCCTGGGAAAAGAGAACTATCGTGACTCACTTGCAAGATAGTGCTGAGAAATTCAAAAGATACGCGTCATTTATGTATAACTATAAAACAAGAAAATAAAATTTGTCGGCCATTTCCGCAGCTTGTGATGAAAACAGCAACGTTAGAGCAGAACAAATATCTCCATCTTTCGACGGTCCAGCGCTGTTATCGTGAAAATTTTGTGGGTGAGAGATTGGAGCGGGAAAGGGGACTCGAACCCCCGACCCTCGCCATGGCAAGGCGATGCTCTAGCCAACTGAGCTATTCCCGCAAAAGGCAACCACTTCGATGGAGCGGGAAAGGGGACTCGAACCCCCGACCCTCGCCATGGCAAGGCGATGCTCTAGCCAACTGAGCTATTCCCGCTCGAAGTGAAACGGGTGTTACTTGAGCGTGGCATCATTTGTCAAGTCTCAATCCAAAGGCCATATTAGTGCTCTCTCACGAGTGATTTTTTAAACTCTGCTGATATTTAGCTGAGACCGTTTCGGGGGCAGACAATGTGTTAAATCAGAGTGCAAAGGTTCAGACGTGGCAAGAATTTGGTCGAAGGTTGCTTGCACGCTATGCACTTCAGAGCGTGTTTTTGCTCCTTTTATGGATCGTTTTGCTTTTTGTGCATGAACTTCGCACGCAGCTTTATCAAATTCCGGCCTTGTCTGCTCATCCTGTGGCGAGTTGGACACGATTTTCGTTGCACTGGAAGAATTTTTTGCAAGACCTCGGGCCTGCCGCTGTTCCGGCGCTTCTCACTCTTCAGTGTGTCGCCGCAGCGTGGACACTCCTTGGAATTGCATTGCGGATCGAATTAGCCATTGTCATTTCTCTTATCTGCGCAGGCGTTGCTGGAGCATTTTCTCGCTTTCCAATCCCTGAGCGCGCATCGGTTTGGCTGATTTGGGGTGGCGTCAATACTCCACGTTTGTTTCAGTTTTCACTCATTATGCTCACTGCCGCGGTGTCACTGGCCGCTTTAGCAAGGCAGCTGACTGCTCAATACGAGCGACTTAACCTCGATCGATTAGCGCTGGCTCCTGAGGAAGAAGATCTCGCCAATCGCTCGCTCGTGCAATCCATGCTGCTTGTGCTCTGTGTTCTTTTAGGCGGATCGTTGCTTTGGTCAGTCGCTAATGTTCGCCCCGTTCCTGCAATCGCTGCAGCTGACAGACGCGAACTCCGACCGTCAGTCATTCTTTTTGCGGTCGATCACCCGATACAGTCAGAAGAACTGCAAAAGCGCTTAGGTGAACCTATATTTCATTCTTCAGTTGTCTTTGGGAGTCCAGACACCTCAGCAAAATTTGACGAAATTTTACAATGTCGATACCCCATTCGCTTGATTGGACAAACTGCCAATTCCGGGCGAAATCTTGCTCGCGGAATAAATGAATTTTTTGTCCCTGCCGCGCTCGATTCGGCGGGTTATTCCGTCAGCCTGCTGCACACTGCAAGCGCAGGCGAAACCAGTGAAGCGCTCAAAATTCTCTCGCGAAGCTATGCGCATATAAAATTATTTCGCAGGTTTGGCCTCTTGTTACCTTCGCGAGTTTTTTATACGCCTGGTGTGCAAATGGCGCAGGTTCGCGAAGCTCTTTCGCTTGCAGTCTCGAAAGGTGAGCCTGCATTTGTAACTGCATCTTTGTTGTCGCGTGATGGTCGTAAACAGACGTCAGATGACTTTAACGAGTTTGCCACCTTCTTAGATTCTTTGGCGCAGCAAGGTTGGTTAAAAAATATGCTTTTTGTCTTGGTTGAGCTGCCTTTTGGGGTGCTTGATCGAACGTCCAACCTTGAGTTGTCGCTGCGTTCAACCTCTGCAAGCGTTTCTGTTTGGATGCCAGGAAGTTTGGCTGAAACTTCATTGTCTCAACCACCTCCAAGCCTTGTTAGAGGAATTGACTTGGGTGCTAGTTTGGCGGCCCGCTTGAGGCTGTCGTCGCTTGTGAGTCAGTGCGATGGCGCGGCACTCTTCGATCTCAGCGAACGCCCATCACTTTTTCCGCGCGATTTGGTTTATCAAGAAATCGATATTCCGCAGCTAGGGGCTGTTTTTCGAAAACGTGGATGGCTGAGTGCTGATGGATACCGACTCGAATTACAAGAAACCCATGAGGGCGCCGTGAGCAGAGTCTTCAAGGTTTTCGATAAAAACCGACTTGCTCAAAATGGAAGACAAATGCTTGTTCCAGAAGAAGTTGCAGTCAGTGACCCGGCAATTGCGCTCGAGTTGAATCGGCAAATGGATGAATTTCTTCGTGGGACAGGCGTAGAAATTTTAAGTTTGGGGAATGGGCGTCAAGCGTATTCGGAGCCTTTTCGCCGGGTCCGCCTTCTTGAGCGTTGATGGGTTTTAGGGAGCTTTGTTTTGAATCGAACGGTAAAATCCAAATTGCTCCTCCTCCGCGCCTTGTTCGCAGCTGCTGAACAGTCGATGGGCCGTTTTACACTTTGGATGGCTTGCCATGGAATAAGTTTGCCTTGGGGAGAGTGGGCTCAAACGGTTGTCTCGACGCAAACCTTGGAGCGCTACCGCCGCAGGGCGCTGGTTGCTCAGCTGAAGGTGCAGCGATATCGGATTGGCCGTGGGCCGTTTTTTTTGCGCGGAGCTCTCGACGCTCTGTATTCATTTATACGCTGGCTGCAGTTTCCCACTCTTCTCTCTGCGAAATTTATGGCTGCCTTTTTTGTTTGTACGCTGCCTCTTTTGGTGTTTTTTGCAGTCCGTGTGTATCTCCCTGTGCCGCAGCGCATTACAAAAATGCAGAGTGCCTTGAATATGAGAGCCGTGTTCTCCGCCGAAGCTGTTGTTCCTTCAGTGCTTAAGTTGGCGGAAAACCCAAACACCTCTGCGCTGCAGACGACCGGAACAGCTCACTCTCCCACCGACTTGTTTTTTGATTTTAGAACCCTCGATCCGCATTCCGCTGAGGGCGTTCTATTGCAGGGACAAGGGAGTGCGCATGAGGAAATGAGACGGGGCTGGAAGCTCAGTGCGGAAGCTGATCTGCTGTTTAAATTCCCCCTGCAAACTTCCCAAAGAGTTTTACGTTTGCGCTATCGACCCATTCCAAGCGAACTTGCTGAAGTCGAATGCAAGCTACAGGTGATGAGTGACGTTGGGCAGATCATCTTTGCTACATCATTTGATACGAAGACTGCCGGCAAAAATCGTTTGTTGAAGAGTCCATTGACGCGGCATTTGCAAGAAAGATTGATGCCTGAATTTGCAATGCGACAGTCAGATCTTGTTTCAAGTCCACTCGCTCTCACGCTGCCTGCAGGCGAAACTTTTCTCAGGTTTCGAGTCGAGAGACTTGCAGGAAGCGGCGATGCCAATGCCTGTGCTGTCTTGCTGCATGGCTTCGAGTGGTCTTTTCCGCAGGCAGATTCTCGTCCGATGCTTACAAATAAACGGCCGACGTTATTGATGCTTTTCAACTCTCTCAATGCCGACGTCGCAAGTGATGTTAAGGTTATGCCTTGGCTCTCGGAATTTTTAAGGCGCCCTGGAACTTTTCAATTTACTCAGCATCATACGCTTGACACTCGCGAACGCGAATCGTTCAAAACACTGATTGGATTACAGAACTCTATTTTAGGTTCTGCCAACCAAAAAGAAAATCAGCTTATAGAGCGATTAAGAGCACAGGGTTATCGGGTGGTTCTGTTGGGTCATTTAGACGCCCAAGAGTTGTTGCAATCAGTGACTCCCGATGTAACCATTCGCGTAAGCAACGAAACTTACGAACCGAGACTTGTACTCTCGCAACTTATGAAAGTGATAGAAGAGGAATCTTCAGCGCCCATCTTCCTCATAGTGCGTCTGAATGGAATGCATGCGCCCTGGCGTCCAACGATATCAGAATTTGCATTTAAAGATCTTTTATTTGGTGGGATTCAGCGAGGTCTAATGGATGCCGTGCTGTTTTCGCATCTTCGCACTCTCGATAGGGAACTTGAATGGCACTTTGGTGAGCTTTTTCGCTCTGAAATTTTTTCGAAGATGGATTTTATTGTCACCGCAGAGCGAGGATTTGACCTCGGCTTGAATCTATCTCGCTCTGATGTAAGCAAGCCCACCTTCAAGGAAGACCTACTTATTAACGAAGAATCATTGCGTGTTCCGCTTGGAATTGCCTTCGCAAATTCAAGTGGAAATGGTCGAGGTGAATCACTTATTGCAACTTCAGTGGTCAGCTCACATATCGACCTTGCGCGCAGTCTCTGGGAAAATTTTGGGATCAGCGATGTAAAATTTCCGGTGGAGTCTCGACGTTTGTGGCAGAAATCAACTGTCGTTTCTTTGCGACCCACAACAGCGAGTTTTTCGCTCAGCGATAGCGACGTTTCAACACGTTCTTTACCGGTGAGAAGTTTGTTGCAGGAAGGGGTTTTATTCACTGACTCAGATTCGGCTGGTGGTTTTTTAAAATACACCTCACAGCCTCTTCCAGCTCGGATTCGAGTTACCGATGCCTATGGCTGGCCTGTTCAGCACTCGTTGCTATTGCCGGCAGGCGAACAGTTCCGTCAAGTCTCCAAACGTGGGCAACGAGAAGACGTCATTGGTCGGGTCAATAGCCGATTCGTCCGCGAATCACGCCGCGTCATACGACAAGGTCGGCGTTTCCCATTGCGATTGCGCTTTAAGTTTCATGATGAAACTCCAGTCGATTTGACTTTTGCAGAAACAGCAACAGCAGATTCCAAATTCACAGCCTCACTGCCTGCAGAGCTGAAGCTCATGAGCAAGCGCAGCGATGCCGCGACGTTAATTCATCGCATTGTTGGCACGGCTAAAGCTGAGCAGATTGTTGATCTTAAAGGTGGAGTGAATTCATTCCGTTTTACGGAATCCCAGGGAAAAGCCGTTTTGGTTGCATGTCCAGAGGCATACGCTTTTACCCCGCAGGCAATTACAAATGCGATAGGGCAAAAGTCGGTGTGTTTGCTCGAACCTCCCGAGCACGAGCGAGTCCAGCGGCTGCGAGAGAACGGGCGTAAAATTGTATCGTTATGGTTGGTCGAAGATGAAAATCAAATCTGTAAAGAACAAGTTGAAGACGAAAGAGAAGAAGGCGAATTTGCTGACTGCAACGAAGCGTCTCCAAGCGGCCTCGGACGCTGACCTTATTTTCGAAACTTTGAATGCCTTTTGGCCAAACGCAAAGTGCGAATTGGAGCACAACAATGCCTTTCAATTGTTGCTTGCGGTTGTGTTAAGTGCACAGACGACCGATAAAGCCGTCAACAAAGCTCTTGCGCCGCTCTTTCAGAGTCATCCCGATTTTTCAGCTTTTGACTTGGTTGAATTGGGTGAAAAAAACTTTTTAAAAACCATTAAAAGTATTGGTTTGGCTCCGACGAAAGCTAAAAACTCTCTCCTTCTTGCAAAAAAACTGATTGCCGAGCACGGCGGAGAGGTTCCGCTTGAGCGAGCTCCCCTCGAGGAGCTTCCAGGTGTTGGACGCAAAACAGCCAATGTTGTTTTGAATGTTCTGAAAGGTCTTCCGACGATGGCAGTGGATACGCACGTGGCGCGAGTGAGTGTTCGAATGGGGTTGGCGCGTCCAGGTGAAAATAGGCTACAGATTGAAAGTGATATCTTGCAGATTTTGCCCTCGAAATGGGGGGTAAAGGCACATCATTTGTTAATTTTTCATGGGCGGTACCATTGTACAGCTCGAAATCCCCGATGCACGGAATGTCCCGTTCGCGATTTTTGTCGACAGATAGGTATTAAAAAAACCACATAGTTTCCGCTCATTGAAATAAGCACTCATGTCCTGATTCATTTGTTCCGGGTAGTTGGTTTGTCATCGAGGGGGCGGGTTATGAAGCTTATTTCAGGCAGCAGGGCTGCATTTTGGCTTTTGGCGGCCTGTTCTGCTGCGACCCCAATCACAATCACGCCTCCAACCGGAAACAAGACAGACGTCGCAATTCCAGGCAATGGCACAGCGAACCAGGTCCAGAAACCAAATGAAAGTGCTGTTGGAAGTTCGAAGAATTCTTCGGCAAATTCTTCGGCAAATTCTTCGACGGGTTCATCAGGAGTGAGCGTGACTCCTGTCTACAATTTTGTCTCGGCACAAGCAGAGTGCTCGATGTGCCATGCATCTGGCTCTGAGAGCGATGGCGTTCGTGAAGTCCCGCTCAATAAT
>Ga0214923_10002584_pt1 | contig 23846 bp, 21 predicted proteins | sample LL1510_MetaG_FD_177993 | JGI IMG/M metagenome (GOLD analysis project Ga0214923, IMG submission 177993) | Freshwater microbial communities from Lake Lanier, Atlanta, Georgia, United States - LL-1510 | ecosystem: Environmental > Aquatic > Freshwater > Lake | place: USA: Georgia | collected...
AGAAGCACCAGAAACAAATCATGTATATACATTATCAAATACAATATTAATAAATGTAAATCAAGGAGATTATTTATCATTATTATTTTGGGGAAATGATCAAAATACAAGAATAGGATATAGAGAGAGAACACCAGGTATATTACCAAATGGACAAATACCAATTGAATCAACTGCTAGTATTATAATCATTAGATTAAGTTAAATAAAAACATATATTCACACAATGTGTCTATTAAATTATAATTATATTTATATCATTTAATTATATATATTTTTATATATGATATATAAAGATTTCACTTGATTATTATCAGTGTTTAATAATATATAAATATTTATTATTAAATACTATAACATATCTAGTGATATAATTGTATGATAAATATTTATATATTACTATTCTAAGTTACTGGATGATAAACATGTAATTTATTAGACTAAATAAATACTTAAATCATAAATTATTATAATATTTACTCATTATATTTATAAAAAAATTGATAAATAAAAATATAGAAATAGACAATATGATATATAATATATAATAAATAAAGATATAAAAAATATAAAATATATAATAAATAAAGATATAAAATGGAAGAATATTTTAATTTAGAGGATTATTAAATAGTATAATAAAATAAAAAAGTATTATAACCAAATATATAAATAGGTTATAATAACATGCCAATATAATATTAGAGAACGAAATAATAATATTATTATAGTAAGAATTATATGATGTTAATATAGATAAATTCAAGATAATATTCATAATTAGAAAAGATATAGAGAGATTAAGAGAATAAATTTAAAAAATGGATATGTTATTATAATAGAGAGATATATAAGAGATAATTAACAAAAAATCTAGATATAGAATATTATTTATTATATTTAAATGAAGATATAATAATAAAATATTTATAATAAGTATAAGAATAAATAAATATAAGTATAATGATAATGGATAATCAAAGAAATAAGATATATTATTTATAAGATAATAATAATGGATTATTTATTTAATAAAATGGAACAAATGATTATATTTATATAGATAATTATAATATGATAAATAAATTAGATAAAAAAAAATATTAAATAGAAGAATAAATAAATATAATATAATTAAAAGAAGATATAAATTATACAATATTATTTTTATCAAAGAATTTAATATAAATAATAGATTTTAATATATTATGTCCACTAATAACAAAATGTAATTTTATTTTTATAAAATAATAATTGATATTCCATAATCTTTAAAAGTTATTGATGAATATATATAGATAAAAATAAATAAATAATAATCTATATCTAGCAAATATGAATTTTATATTTATAATGACAAATAATATATGAAAAAATATTATAAAAATATAAATCATAATATTATTATAATATTAAAATGAGTGAAATTAAATTAGGTTTATTTATATTTAGAAGAGATTTACGTTTATATGATAATTTATGTTTATATGAGTTATCAAAAAAAGTAGATTATATATTACCAATATTCATATTAGATAAAAATCAAATAAAAAAGAATGAAGATAATAAATATTATCATAGTAATAATGTTGTTCAATTTATGTGTGAATCATTAATAGATTTAAATGATGAATTAATAAAATTAAAGAGTAAATTATGGTTATTTTATGGTAATTATGAAAAAATTATTAAAGATTTATTAAAAATATTATTAGATCATTATAATTCTAATAATTTAATAGTAGGATTTAATAATGATTTTTCAAATTATGCTATTAAACGTGATAATTATATAAAAGATATATGTGATAAAAATAAAATAAAATATATAACTAATAAAGATGATTTAACTTTAATAGATATTGATGAAATAGTGAATAATAAAGGAAGTTATTATAAACAATATGGTGCTTATTATAAAAAAGCTATATTAGTAGATGTTAAAAAACCATTAAGTATTAAAATTAAATATTTATCAGATAAAACTAAATTATTAACTAAATATAATTTTAATATAAATAAATTAGATGAATTTTATAAATTTAATGAAAAATTAGCACAAAATGGTGGTAGATCATTAGCTTTAAATAAATTAAAGAATTTAAAAGATTTTAAAGATTACAATACTAATAGAGATTTTTTGGATTACAATACAACTAATTTATCAGCTTATTTAAATTTAGGATGTATATCAATAAGAGAATTATATAATGAATTAATAAAAAAATTAGGAAATAAGACGATATTAATAAAACAATTATATTGGCGAGATTTTTTCTTACAAGTATTTAAAAATGAAAAGAAAGCAAAAGAATATGATAGTCATATGTATGATGATTATGATAATATTAAATGGAGAAATAATAAATTAATGGAAGAAGAATGGGAATTATTAATGAAATCACAAACTGGATTTTTAATAGTAGATGCTGCAATGAATGAGATGATAATAACTGGTTTTATGCATAATAGAGCTAGAATGTTAGTTGGTATGTTTTGGACTAAATATTTATTAATTAATCCATTTAATCTTGAATATGGATCACAAACTGGTTTTAGTAGAATGTTAGTGGATGCAATAGGATCAACACAAAATAAGATGAATCATCATTGGATCACAGAATTAGATTATCCAGGAAAGAAATATTCATCAAAGGGAGTACCATTATCAGGAAGACCAATGAATATAAATAATGATCAGATAAAGAAATTTGATAATGAATGTAAATATATAAAAAAATGGTTACCACATTTAAAAGAAATACCAAATAAAGATATATATAAATGGAATGAAGATATATCAAAAAAATATAATAATATACATTCATCACCAATATTTGATGCAAAAGAGAGATATGAAGAATGGATAAATATTTGTAAAATAAATAAATGAATAAATAATTATATAATAATATTATATATAAAATGAAATTATCATACAATAATTATCCAGATAATATTGATTTTGAGAATAATAATTTAAAAAATAATAATTTAAAAGATATTAATTTAAAAGATAATAATGAATGTTTACCAATAAAAATAGGACAAGATAAAGAAAGTATATTGAATATATTATGTTATAAATTAGTTGAATTATTTACACCTATATTTCATTCAATTGGTTTTACACCTAATATGATTACAACATTATCATTAATACCAGCTTATATTTCATATATCTATTTAATTAAAAAAGATATGAAATGTTTAATCTATTATTTTTTATATATGATACTAGATTATACTGATGGATATATGGCAAGAAAATATAAATTATATTCAAAATTTGGAGATTTATATGATCATGGAAGAGATACTTTATTCCATTTATTATTATTATCAGTATTTTATAAAAATAGAAAATTATTAATAATATTTATAATATTAAATGTATTAGGATTAAGTTTATTTGGTTGTCAAGAAATATTATTTGAAAATAAATGTAAAGAATCTAATAATTCTACTGTTTATTGGTTAAAACCATTTTGTAAACAAAATATATTTTTTGATATTTATAATTATTTTGTTGGTACAGCATCAATGTATTTAGGTACAATGATATGTCTTTATTTATATTGTTTGGATAAATAAATAATATTTATATAATCTATAATTATATTTGATTGAATAATAATTGATTTATAATAGAATTTTTATTATTCAATAAATTTTTATTTTTTTCAAATTTATTATTAAAAATAATAATAGATTGTATAAATAATGAATTATATAATGGTAATAATTCATTACATTTATTAATTAATTTCTGACCTTTTTCACTATTTAGATCTATATAAATATATTTATTAAAATAATATCTAATTTCATTTAAATTATTTTTATTTTTATTAATATAATCTATTAATAAAAATGGACAAACAAAAAATTCATATTTTTTATAATTATCATCAAATATAACTATCTTTATTAAATTCATATTATTACTTAATATATTTATAAATTTATTTTTCGTTAATTCACTATATTTTATTAATGTTGATGTTTTTTCATTCTTATATATCATATATATATTTGTTGTAATATTGATTTTATTATTATCACCAAATATCTCTGTAGTAATATTAATATCTTTGATATCTTCTATATTATAATATATATAAGGTTCTTGTGTAAATACATTATTATTTGACATATCTATCATATTTTTATCATTAAAAATATCCATATTTTATTATATCTATTTATTATTCAATATATTTTATCTATATATATATAATATTTTTTTTGCAATTTTTTAATTTATAAGACTATTATGCTTTATTTTTATAATTATTTAAAATATCAAACCATTCTTTATTATTTACTATACAATTATAACAATAATAATGTTTATGACTTGATGTATTATTTATATTACAATTTTCACATATACCATTTGTATATCTTATTAATATTTTTCTATCATTATTATATTTATTTATTTGTTCAATATGATCTAACATATATAAAATTTTTTTATTTAAATTATTAGAATTCATTATACCGTAGGTACCTTTGGTGATATTATATATATAATATATCATTATTATTTATATTATTTATAATATTTGAATCATCTAATAAATTTTTAATTAAATATTTTTTTGATTTTTTAGTATAATAAATAGTTGAAGGTTGATTATCTAAAATATTATTACATCTATATAATAATACTATACCATATTTAATATTATTAATATTTTTTAAAAGTTTATATATAGTAATAGAAATAATACCATTAGAAGTATTAATAATAATATCTTGATAACTCATAATATCATTATGTCTCAATGGTAGGATATATATATTATCATTTTTTTTATAATTCCAATATATTTGATTTTTTATATCTATTGTTAATTCTTCTTTTTTATATTTTATATATAATTTCTCTATCATTGGAATATTTATTATACTACAATTTTTATCATTATTGTCTATTGATAATAATTCATTTAATTTTATTGGAGCATTTATTATTATTGGTATTTTCCCATTTATTAATATCATATCTTCTTCATTATTATAATTAAATAATCTATAATATATCTTATCCATATTATTCTCATATATTTCATCATATATACTATATGATGATTTTCTTATATTATTAATATTATTAGATTTATTTAGATCTATATCTAAATAATCATATAAAATAATTTTATCTTCAAATATATTTTTATTATGAAGATTATCATTTAAAATAATATTATTTATGGACATATTATATTATTATATCTAATCTATACATTTTTTTTCTTATTTAATTTAATTTTTTTTATTTATGATTTTTTTTATTAATTTTATTTTTATTTTATAACATCTTTTAATAATCTTTTATTCAATTAAATTATTTATATTTAATGATAAATAATAAAAATATTGATATCTTTTAGTCATATAAATTATTTATATTTAATGATATCTTTTATTCAAATAAATTATTTATATTTAATGATAAATAATAAAAATATTGATATCTTTTATTAGTTGTATCTTTTGATCTTTTTAATTTAATATTAATTAAATTTATTAATCCATCTTTATCAATATATATTTCTTTTCTTTTTTTCATATTAACATCCTTTTTATTTATTATTTTGTAATCATTATGAATTTTATTAAATTCTCTTAATACATTATTTGGATCTAATATATATTTTAATAATTGTCTTATACATATATATTTTTTTTTATTATATTCACATAATTTATATTTTATCTCATCTTCTTTATATTTCATTGATTTTATTTTATAATCCTCTTCTATTATTTCTATATTCTCATTATTATATTCTTCTCTTATATCTTTCTTCTTTATACATTCCTCTAATATTTTATTCATTTTTATTATATATTCTTTATCATCATTTATCATATTTATCTCTTCTATTTTATTTATTGTTTTATTATATATTGTATCTATATCTTCATCTTCTTCATCTTCATCTTTAATATCAATATCTTCTTCTATTTTATTAACTTCTTTAACTTTTTTAACTCTTTTAACTTTTTTATCTTCTTTAACTTTATTTTTTTTAATATATTTTCTCTTTTTCTTTATTTGATTATCATTTATTTGATTATCATTTATTTGATTATTATTTAAAGTATTACTAATATAAGTATTTTTATAATACTCTTCTGATATATCAAAATTATATTCATAATCTGGTGAATTAGATCTTGTTGTATTATATGATTCATAATCTGGTGAATTAGATCTTGTTGTATTATATGATTCATAATCTGGTGAATTATTATATGATTCATAATTTGGTGAATTATTAGTAGATAAATTATTAGGTGAATTATTATATGATTCATAATTTGGTAAATTATTATAAGATTCATAATCTGGTGAATTAGATCTTGTTGTATTATATGATTCATAATCTGGTGAATTATTAGTAGATAAATTATTAGGTGAATTATTATATGATTCATAATTTGGTGAATTATTATATGATTCATAATTTGGTGAATTATTATATGATTCATAATCTGGTGAATTATTTGATGAATTATTATAAGATTCATAATTTGGTAAATTATTATAAGATTCATAATTTGGTGAATTATTAGGAGATAAATTATTTGATGAATTATTATAAGATTCATAATTTGGTGAATTATTATAAGATTCATAATTTGGTGAATTATTAGTAGATAAATTATTATATGAATTATTATAAGATTCATAATTTGGTGAATTATTATAAGATTCATAATTTGGTGAATTATTAGTAGATAAATTATTATATGAATTATTATAAGATTCATAATTTGGTGAATTATTAGTAGATAAATTATTATATGATTCATAATTAAGTGAATTATTATATTGATTTAAATTATCATTATTAGGTGAATTATTATAAGATTCATAATTTGATGAATTATTATATTGATCATTATGTAATAATTGATTATCTTGTAAATTATTATTATTATGATCTAAAATATCAATTAGATCATAGTAATCTAAATATGAATCAAATATAGAATTATCATATATATTTAATTTATAATTATTATAATCAAAATCAGTCATTTTTATTGTAATTCGATAATTAAATATTAGATATATTATAATTATTATTTTTTTGCAATTTTTTTAAAGAGAAGAATTGTTTAAATTCTTCTCTTTAAAACTAATTGCTATGAGGATTAAAATATAGTTTTATTTATAAAACTATATTTTAAGACCAGGGTCAATTTTTTTAATATAATTCAAATATATAATTCAATATAAATAGGATAATGATCTGATATTTTTTTAAGATTTTCGATATCTAAATTTAATAATTTATCAATATTATCAGTATTAGAATATTTATCATTATTAATAGCGGAATGATTAATAATATTGAGATATTTAAATAGATTATTAGATACGAATATTTTATCATATTTTTTTTCATTTTTAGCAACATTAGTTACTAAATTATCAGTTATATTAATTAATTTATTATTTATAAATAAAGGATGATTTATACGATCTTTTTTAGCTAAATAAGGTAAATCAGCATTATAATCACCTAATAATATATAATAAGAATGAGGATCTGTTAAATTAATTAAATTAAAAATATAATTAAGATAATTTAGTTCTTTATCAACATTATTAGGTGAAATATGATTAATAAAACATTTAATATTAATATCTTTAATTTTAATATGAGTAAACCATGGCATTCTATCAAATTTGTCAGTTTCACAAGATAATATATTTTCATTAATAATAGAAATATTATTTCTTTTATAAATCAATCCATAATATTCACTACTTTGTGGTGTCAAACCTGTTTTATTAGATATTTTATATGAATATTTATTATAACAAAAACAACTCGAATTTAAATTATCAGTTATTTTTTCTAATACTTCTTTATCTACTAATTCTAATATATATATCATATCATATCTATTTATTATATTTACTAAATTAGTAAATATATTTTTATCATTAAGTTTTTTATTACTAAGATTTTGAACATTAAAAACACCTAATTTTATCTTTTTTTTAAATATATTCTTGAAACAATTAAACATAATTATTATTTATTATTACATAATTATTATTTATATTCTCTTATATTTCATATTTATCCATTGAATACATTGGTATAAATCGTTTATAATTATATTTATATTTACCTCCTGTTCTATTCATATTCATCACATTAGTATTATATTCAATTAATTGTTGCATTTGATTTATATTATTCATTAATATTTGATTATTTGGATTATTAACTGATATATTTCTATATCTATTTAATATATCTATTATCATATTTTTTAATGTATTAACATTATCTGGTTGTTGTTGATTAAATGATTGTGAATATTGTTGATTAAATTGTTGTTGTTGATTAAATTGTGGTTGTTGATATTGTTGATTAAATTGTTGTGAATATTGTTGATTAAATTGTTGTTGTTGATTAAATTGTGGTTGTTGATATTGTTGATTATATTGTGGTTGTTGATTAAATTGTGGTTGTTGATATTGTTGATTATATTGTGGTTGTTGATTAAATTGTGGTTGTTGATATTGTTGATTATATTGTGGTTGTTGATTAAATTGTGATTGTTGATATTGTTGATTATATTGTTGTTGTTGTTGTTGTTGTTGTTGTTTTCGTTTATTATATAAATTCATACCATCAGATAATAATTTTGAAGGATCATTAGCATATTGATTAAGTTTAATATTAGCTTGATTACCCAATTCATTAAGTTTATTATTAATTTGTTTATTAGCATTATTGACAAAAGTATTAGCAAGTTTATCAACATTAATATTACCAGGAAGTTTTAAATTACCTCTACTTGAATTCATATTATTCATAATTTTAACACCATTTAATATATTACCAGTACCTATAGCTCTACTAGCATTTAATATATTACCAGGACCAATGACATTAGCAGCTTTTAATATATTACCAGGACCGATGGCATTAGCAGCTTTTAATAATAATAAAGGATTACCACCATATAAATTAAAAGGATTATTATTATATTTAAGTTGAAATTTATCGGTATATTTAAATAATTTATTAAGATATTCTAAATTAATATCATTAGAATTATATAATTGTTTAGTATAATAGTATATTTTATTATAATATATATTATCCATATTATCTTATCATTAATAATAATATTATTAGATAATTATAATATTATTATATAAATTTAATAAAAAAATAAAATAAAAGATATCATGATCATAATCTCAATAATCTTAATTCAATCTTATGTAAATCATGATATATTAATTCTAAAATATCTAAAATATCAGTATATTTAGTATTATGAAAAGAGACTTAAATTTCTTATATAGCATCTTTAATTAAATGTATATCTTCAGCATATTTATAATTATTTATAAAATATCCATCAATAATAATATTTTATTATATATCTAAACATAATTTGATGATAAAATCTTTATCTAATTAAATAATAAGATTATTAATAATTAATTCTAATATTTTTTAATAAAAATCAGGTTAATCATATAACATATAAATCTTATAGAAAACATAAATAGGATCAACTAATATAGTTATATTATTATTAGTTTATAATTTTAATCTAGATATATTATTAATATTAATATCTTTATAATTTTCTAAACCCCAATAGATAACATGTCCAATAGTATCTAAACCTCTTCTACCACATCTACCAGCCATTTATAAAATATGAGAAATAGGAAATTATTTATATTATTAAGTAGCTCTAATAATAACAGATCTTAATGGATAATTAATACCCATAGACATAGATTATGAAGTGAAAACAAAACCTAATTATTTATTTTTGATCATATTTAAAACGAGATATTAAATAACAAAAGGTAAATTAGGATGAATCATAGAGATACCAAATTATAAACCATTAGATAATAAATCTAATAATTATTTAGTTTCAACTTCAGTAATACCTTCACCATAATATTATTTATAATCAATATTATTATATTATTTAGATTTATCTCCAGAAGAATCTATAGAATTATCATATTTATATCCACTTTATTAAGATTTTTATTCACCAAAACATAAAGCATCAAACATTTTTTTTTATTTCCATTTACTTTCATCATTACCAGGATCTCTAATATTTCTAAAAATATTATTTTAAACGATATTACCAAAATAAAAATAAGAACCACAAGTATTATTAAAAGGTTATATAATATTAATTTCATCACTATTATCTAATAATTCATGAATATCAAAATATAATTATATAAGATCAATGATTTCTGGTGTTGGTATATAATTTATTGGTAATTATAATTAAATTTTTTATTTCCATAATTTATTATATTAATATTAATCACCCATTATATCTAATATTATATTTTCTTTCTAATTATTTATCATATTTTATATTTTATCTTATAATTTTTATAATTAAGATTTAAACATACTAAATCTTTCATTTTATAAACCTCTTATTTTTGGTCTTAATTATATATCCATTTATTTACTCATAGAATTTTATTTTAATATAATATCTTCAGCTTTATTATTAAAATCATTATATTAATCATTAATTTCATCAATAATTGAATGATATTATTTATAAACAGATTATTCAAGTATAGTTAAATAATCAACTAAATTAGAGAATTCATTATAACTAATCTAATTAGATTCATCAAAACATATACCAGGAAGTTATTATTATTATTTCATTTAAACTAATAATTTAAATAATTTCTCAGTAGAAGAATCTAATTAAGATAATTAAATATCTTAATTAATATCATATAATTTATTATTATCATATATATGAAATTATTATGGTACTACTCTTGTATTATATTCAACTAATTATATTTATGAACAAGTATTTTAAACTTTATTTTAAATATGTTATAATAATTTATTAATATCTTCTTTATTATTTTATGGATTTATTGTTGCTGATAAACCTATAAATTGATCTTTACAATATTATAATATTTTATTTATAGAATATGATCTATTAATATCATCATTAGAAATATTATCACTAGTATTAATTGTATGTATTTCATCACATAACATAATATTAAAATACATTTAATTAGAATAAATATAATGACATAATTAATTAGGCGTACCTATATATATTCTTGAATCTTATTATATTTAATTAATTATACCTGTTATCATTGATACCTTTTATGATGGAAATGTTGCCATTATATTTGCTGTTGTTTATAAAGCTAGATGAAAAGTTGGTGCAACAATAACAATATTATCTTTATTATTATTTTAAATAACAAAATCTAATGCTTTTAATGAAATAAATGTTTTACCACCAGATGTTGGTCCTATTATTAATACACTCTTTTTATTTGTTATATAATTTAATGCTTTTATTTACCAATCATCTAATATTATATCATTTTTTTATATTTATATATCTTTTTTAATAATCTATTCTGCTCTCATTCTATCTATTTTATTTAATTTAATATTAAATAATTTCATTTATTATTCTAATTTATTTATTTATTATTTCTTTTATTTTTTATCTAAATCACCATTCTCTATTTATAACATTTATTAATAAAATTCAACTAATTTTATTTCTTTTTCATCTTATGTCATTTAACTTAAATTAGATTTAGTACCAATATTAATTAATAATTAACTTAATTTAACAGGTATTAATCTAATTGTTGTTAAAATATTTCTACTTTTATTACTTTTTATTTTAATACTCTCTATAAATTATTCATATGACTATTTCTAATCAAATATTATTGATGTTTATTTTTTTTAACTATTTTTTTTTATCTCTTATTAAATCTCTTTTTACTCTTATTAAATTTCTTTTTTCTCTTTTTTTTCAGCTTTAAAAGATACAATGAAAATATTATTATATGAATTTTATTCTATTTCTTTATTTTCTTATTATTTATCTTATTTAATATTATCAATATTATTATATTATTCAACAAATGTTTTAGTACGTTTTGGTTTAATAACAAAATTACTATCATCTAATATCTAATTATTTTAAAATGATTTTATTATATTATTATTATTATTATTATCTTATTATTATTTATTACGAGATAATTTAATAATAAAATTACTATCATCTAATATCTAATTATTTTTAGATTTATTATTATCAATATTATTATCAATATTATTATCTTATTATTATTTATTACGAGATAATTTAGTAACAAAATTACTATCATCTAATATCTAATTATTTTTAGATATATTATTATCTTATTATTATTTATTACGAGATAATTTAGTAACAAAATTATTATCATTTAATATTTAATTATTTATAGATATATTGTCATCAATATTATCTTATAATTAATTATTTTTACGTTATCTAAGTTTGTTTATTAAAGATTCTGATTAGTTCATGGTATATTTATAATGATAATATATTAAGATTAACAAACGTTTAAATAGTTAAATATTCAATTTTTTTATCTTATGAACAAAGTGAATAAGATAAAAAAATTGAAAAAAATAATATTAATCTATATATATTAAATATATAGATTAAATAGATAATAAATAATAAATAATAAAAATGTCAGAAGAGAAAGAATTTGATAAGATATTAATAGGTATAAAAAATATAGGTAATACATGTTATATAAATTCATTAACACAATGTTTAATACATACAGAACCATTTAGAAAATTAATATTAGATAAGAATAATTTAATAAAAATGAATTATAATATATTGAATAATACAAAAAATTTAATAAATGGAGAAATAATCAATATAACATATATATGTAATAGATTAAAAAAGAAATTATCATATTATTTAATAATATTATTTGAGAATTATATAAATAATCAGATAATTTCATCAAGAAAATATGTTGAAAGAATATGTGATAATGAAATATTTGAATTTGGTGTACAAAATGATTGTCAAGAATTATTTACTTATATTATTAATAAATTAAAAGAAGAATTGAAAGATGAAGTGAATATAGATTTAAATAATAATATATTAAATATATATAATACTTTAGATATAAATAATGATATTAAAACAAAATTAATAGATTTAGAAAAAATGATAAATAGAGATTTTTCAATAGTGACAACACCATTTTTATCTATAAGTGATACAGTAGTTAAATGTGAATGTAATTATGAATCTCATATATTTGATATACCAATTCAATTACAATTAAATTTAATAGGAGATGATAAAATTATAAATATGAAAGATTGTTTAAATGATTATTATAATGAAATAAAATGTGAAGAATATAAATGTTCAAATTGTAATAATATAACTGAACTAAAAAAACAAGAATATATATGGTTAGCACCACAAATATTAGTTATACATTTAAAAAGATTTATTACATCATTTGAAAATGGAATATATTCACAAAAGAAGATACATACAATTGTAAAATATGAAGAAATATTAGATATGAGTAAATATATGATAGATAAAAATAGAGAATATAAATATGAATTATATGGAATGTGTAATCATTTTGGTTCATTAAATGGTGGTCATTATTATTCTCATATTAAAAAAAATAATATATGGTATTGTTTTAATGATGATAAAATTTTTAAATTAGATAAAAATGATCATCTTGATAATAAACATGCATATTTATTATTTTACGAACTTAAAAAAAATGAATGAATATAAATATAAATATATAATAATATATTAATAAAAAAATGAAAATAAGAAATTATTATCATTCATTAGATATGAATAGAACCATATTAAAAGGTTATGTTCATTTATTTTATTTAATTTATATGATATATTATCATATAGATTTATTACCAATTATATTATCATTATTTTTTAGTTCTTTATTACATATTATTGATTTTGAAAATTTATTTATTGAAAAAATTATTTTCTTTTTTGATTATTTTTTTGTTATATATTGTTGTTATTTTGCTTTTGTTGATAGATGTAGTTTATTTATTTTAGAATATTTATTTTATGGTGTTGTTACTTTTTTATATGTTTTAACAACATGTTTTATATCATTAATAAATATAAGTTTTCCATTATTTAGAAATATATATCATAGTGGTTTTGTTATATTTTTATTATCTTATTTCTTTATTTTATTTCCAACTTCACAATCTTTATTAATAGATATTAAAGCATTTTATAATATTTTATTACCAATTATAAGTATTCTCTTAATTAAAGTTTTACCATTTGATCTTAATAATGAATATATTGATATACATGATATTTTTCAAATTTGTAGTGTTATATTATCTAATTATATATTATATTATTATTAGGATTATTTTACATCAAAATTATATTATTATAATATATTTTAATTATAATAATATAAAAAAATAAGTAATATAAAAATATTAGAAGTAATAAATAGATAATAATATAATATATAAAAGAAATGATATCAATAACAAAAGATATATTAAAATTAAAAACAAATATAACATGTAATATATTAGATATTCATAATTATAATAATATATTAAATATTAATCAATATTCTTATAAATTTATAATTGATGATGATATAATAAATTTTTTATTAAAAGAATATGATGATGGTATATATGGTATATTAAATTATTATATAAATATAAATAATGATAATAATATAGAATTTAATAATATAAGATTTAATGGTTATACAATTAGAAATAAGATGAATAAAAATCTTATAAAAATATTAAATGAAGAAAAAAATGAATTAAGTGAATATGGTATAAATGAAAATTATGGTATTTTAACATTATTTCAAAAAGATGCTACAGGCACCTTTGGTGATAAAGATATAATAAATTTGAATCAAATATATATATTACCTAATGGTTATATTAAATCAATTAATGATTTAGAACAAGAAGATATAATTAATGATTTTAATAAATTAGATATATTGACAAAAATATATTTATTTGATGATAATAAAATCAAATGTTTAAAAACAATAGATTATGAAATATTAGATAAAAAAGAAGATAAAAATAATAATATATTTATAATTAAGAATATATTAGATTTAAATAAAAAAAATGAAGATAATAAGAGAGAAATAGAAAGATTAATTGAATTAACACAATATAATAAAGAAACAAAGAATAAAATAATAGATATGAAATATGAAGATAATATAATAAAAGAAATTATAGATCCATGTAATCAATATATAGATTATATGAAAATATTTGATTTAATAAATGATTTTGAGATAATTAATCCAATAATAGATAAAGATAATAATCAATATAATAAATTATGGTTAATATATTATGGTAATGAATTAGATATTATAATAAAGAAATATTTAGATAATTTTGATTTAAAAGAAATAGATGATAGATTAATAAAACATTTATCAAATATAATAGAGATATTATTAAGATATAATTTATATATAAATAAGAAAATAAATAATTTTAGTATACCTAAAAAATTATATGATTTATATCCACAAAAAGATAAATATACTACACAATTTTCTATATTTAAACAATTAACTAAACAATTATATAAATCTAAATATCATTTATATATAGATGATAATAATATTATTTCTATGTATATTTTATTACATCTTAAATATATATCATTAAATAATTTAATACAAAATATAATAATTCAAAAAATAGTTCCAAAAATAGATTATTGAAAAAATTATAATTATATAATTAAATAATTAAAATATATTATTCAATTATATTATTAAGAATATGATTATATATACCAGAATATTGTAAATTTATATGTATTATAATTAATATTATATTAAAATAAATAAAATAAGAGAAATCAATTAAATTAAATTTAATATTTCTATTAGAAATTATAATAATATTTGGTAATAATAAAACAAATATAAATGTAAAACATTCAAGAAATAATGATGTATTATTATATTTATTATATTTAATATTGAATGATATATATATCATATATAATATTATTGATATTAAAACTAATATTAATATTAGTTTTATTGTTTTACTAAATATATTCTCATATTTAGCACATATAATTTCATTTTTTGTTTTATCTTCTAATATATATTTATATATACCAGAAAATTCTAATAAAACATTAATAACATATATTATTATAAATGATATTACTCCAATAAATAATATTATTCTAAATATATTTTTTTTATTATATTTATCTCCTAATCTTAATATCATTATTACTGTTATCATTATCGAATATATTAAACTTATAAATAATGATTCAAATAAATAAAAATTTTTATCTGGTTTCTTTAAATTTTTATTTGTTATTACATTTATACATGTTGCTATTAATAAAAATACTATTATTCCAATTAATATATATGTTATTATATTTATTAATTGTTCTATATCTATTTCTTGTTTAGTTTGTTGATTATCTTGTGTATTATCTTGTTGATTAGATTGATTATCTTGTTGATTATCTTGTTGATTAGTTTGTGTATTATCTTGTGTATTATCTTGTTGATTAGATTGATTATTTTGTTGATTATTTTGTTGATTATTTTGTTGATTATTTTGTTCATTAGATTGATTATCTTGTTGATTATTTTGTTGATTATTTTGTTCATTAGATTTATTATTTTGTGTATTATCTTGTTGATTAGATTGATTATTTTGTTGATTAGATTGATTATTTTGTTGATTAGATTGATTATTTTGTTGATTATTTTGTGTATTATTTTGTTGATTAGATTGTGTATTATCTTGTAGTTTGGTTTGTTGATTATTAGTTATAATATCATTATTAGATGTATTGCCTCCAAATAAATAATTTTTTGGATTTATATAATTAAATAATCTCATAATATATAATATATAATAATAAAAGATAAGATAAATTAAATTAAATTATTATTATTATAATCAATCCATAATTTATATAATAAAGAATTATATTTATCTTCTAATAGTTTATTAGTATCAGTATTTTTATTTATTATTAATTTAATTATTTCTTTTAATTTATCATTTTCTTTAGTTAATTTATTGATTATTTCTTTATCAGACATATATATTAATTATATAATAAAATATTTAATTAAATTTTTATATATAATGTATTATATAACCAAATTAATTTATCATAATCAGTATCTAATATATTACTTTTAACTATTCCATCATAAAAATATAATCTTTCTTTGTCATAATTAACAAATCTTTTATCAATATTTATATTATTTTCATCTTTAATATTGACATTAGTATTATCATCTCTATAATATATAATTTTATAATCAAAATTATTAAATTTATTTTCATTAAAAAATTTAATACCTTTTTTACTTCTATCACTAATAGATTTATTTTTCATTTGATTAAATTTATAGACTAATTGATTAGAATAATAAAATATACCATTAAATTTCTTATTTATTTTATCTATAATTTCATTATTATTTTTAATATATTTTTCAATATCTTCTTTAATATCTAAATCATTTATTAATTTAGTTATATTTGTATAATCATTAATATCTATTAAAGTTATATTTAAACGTTTATTAATATCATTTAAATAAATATATATAGGATGAGTTTTATCACCTATATAATAATTTTGATTATCAATATGTTTATTATTTTTGATATCATTTATATATTTATCTATTAAACTATTCCATTCACTATTATTAATATAAGTTTTATCTATTATAAGATTATATATATCATTTTTAAATTTATTTACTAAACCAATATTAATATTAATATTAATATAACTAGTAATTGTATAATAAAAACTTAATGATTTATTATCATTTATTATTATTTGTGAACCTTTATCTTTTGTAAAAATATTAGTTTCAATACTAGGATTAGTTTTTGAATCTAATTTCCATGGATAATAGATATTATTTATTTTATCATAATATATATTTATTATATTTTTATTAGAATCATTTTTATACAAATATTGATTATTATTAACATCATATATATTAAAATTATTTTTTGTTTTACTCAATACTAATCCTAATATATCTATTATAATTTTATTAACATTATAATCATCTTTTAAAGTATTTAATATAATACCTTTTAATTTATTATAATCAATAACTAATTTTTTATTTAATTCAATAATATCTTCTCCACCATTTTGTATAAAATTATAATTAGATGAATTAACTATTATAGGAAATTTTATTTGATTATTAATCATATATATATATTAAATTATATATTATTTGTATTTAATTTAATATAATTATGATAGATTATTACTTAATAACTTAAATTAATTTTGCCCCATATAAAATCATTTGGATAGTCTTTATCAAAATCTTTTTTACATATCAATAAAGAATATATATTACCACTTATATCTAATAAATATTGTATATCACCCTTTTTATCTCCATCTATACCTTTACCTGTATAACTATATACTTCTTTTACTTTTAAATTTTTTATATTTAATCTATTTTCACTAACATCTAATAAAATATTACTATTATTATCAACAACATTACATTTTAATTTATTATTACTAACATCTAATAAAATATTACTATTATTATCAACAACATTACATTTTAATCTATTATTACTAACATCTAATAAAACATTATTATTATTATCAACAACATTACATTTTAATCTATTATTACTAACATCTAATAAAACATTACTATTTTTATCAACGATATTAGATGTTATATTATTAAAATATATATACTTTAAATTATTTTCAGCCATAAATATATATATATATATTATTTTTTTTATTAAAATAATAATTTTAATCTTTTTTTACTTCATTCAAATTATTATTTAATGATTTTTCAATTAAATTAAACACATCATCATTTTTAATAATATTATTATAGATATTATTTTTATTATAATAAAAGATTAAAAACACACATAATAATATTGATAAAATGATAAATAATAATAATAAATATTTAATTATTCTAGGATCATTTTTATATAATTTATCATTATTAACATCATAATATAATAAAATTTTATCATTACAATTATATTGTTTATCAAATATATCATTAATAGTTTTTGATAATAATTGATTATTATAATTAAATTGTATATTCATAGAAGAATAGATATTATTTTTAGTATCTAAATTAGTTATTCCCATATTATTTAATTTTTTATTTTTTGATTCAATAATAATACCATTAATCTTAATTATTTTATTATAATACATATTATTTTCACTATATTGAAATATAGCTACTAAAACTAATATAATTATTATTATTATGATTAAATATAATAAAAATGATTTCGAATATTTAAATATATTTTCTAACATTGTGATTTTTATATTATTATAATAATATCTATAATAATATTAATTTAATAATAAACTTATCATTAATTTATCTAACCATCATATTGACTTCCATAAGCACCTGAATTTATATTACTACACCAATCACTATATGAACCTTTTATACCACCACACCATCCAGAAATAGAACAACATTGATTATTTGGACATCTAGTATTTCCATAATTTGGACCACATCTACCATTATTTGATGTAAATATATTACTATTATTTGTATCTTCTATATCTTCTGTATCATTAATATCTTCTATATCTTCTATATCTTCTATATCTTCTATATCTTCTATATCTTCTGTATCATTAATATCTTCTATATCTTCTATATCATCTATATCTTCTATATCTTCTATATCTTCTATATCTTCTATATCATCAGTATTATTAATATTTTCTATATCTTCTGAATTTTCAGTATTATTAATATCTTCTAAATCATTAATATCTTCTATATCTTCTATATCTTCTGTATCTTCTATATCTTCTGTATCTTCTATATCTTTAGTATCATTAATATCTTTAGTATCATTAATATCTTTTTCATCTTTTGTATTATCAATATTTATTTTATCTTTTGTATTATTAATATTTTTTTCATCTTTTGTATTATTAATATTTTTTTCATCTTTTGTATTATTAATATTTTTTTCATCTTTTGTATTATTAATATTTTTAATATCAATCTTATTTTTATCAACTTTAGTATCAGTTTTATTAGTTACTTTAGAATCAATCTTATTTTTATCAACTTTAGTATCAACTTTAGAATCAATCTTATTTTTATCAACTTTAGAATCAATCTTATTTTTATCAACTTTAGTTATATCTGTTTTATTATTATTAGTATTAGTTATATTAGTATTAGTTTTATCAGTTTTATCAGTTTTATCAGTTTTAGTATTATTAGTATCATTTTTTATAGATGGTTCATTATTATTATTATTATTAGATTTAATAACACCACTAAAATATAAACTAATAATAATAATAATAATAATAATAATAACAATAATAACAATAATAACACCTTTATTCAATGTACCACCAGAATTATTATGATAATAATTTTTAGGTATATATAAATAATAATCAAATTTATTCATATTATAACATATAATATATAATATAATAAAATAAATAAAATAAATAGTTATAATTAAATAGAATTAGGATAAGTAACTTGAGGACAACTAACACATTCACCAAAATTAGAGGTATTATACCACCATCCATTATTAAGATAAGATTGAATAACATTTCTACAAGCACCATAATTACAAGAATTTTGAGGAGGTGGAGGAGCGACATAACCAGACCATGTATCACGTGGACAATAATTACATTCACCTAAATTAACAGTATCATAAGCCCAATTTCTACTTTTATAAATATTTTTAACATTATCACAAGCACTATAATTACAAACATTACCTGACCATGTATCACGTGAACAATATGAACATTCACCGAAATTAGCAGTATCATATGGCCAATTATTATTTCTATATATATTTTTAACATTATCACAAGCACTATAATTACAAGTTGGAGGATCCCAATTTTCAACAGGACAATTATTACATTCTGATAATTCATTTGATCTTAATCTTTGATTATTATTTTTAATTTGTTGTTTTCGATTATTACATAGAAAAGAATTACATTGAACAGGAGCTTCTTGAACAGTATTACCAGATAAATAATCACCCATAGAAACAATATTGATATCACAATTAGAATTATTATAATTATAATTAAATCTTCTTCTATCAGTACCAATATCAGTATTATCATTTTTAGTATATACATATGACATATCAAATTGTGAATCATTAATTTTATTAATATAATAAGGTTGTATAGTATATTGACCTTTATATGGACCTTGTGTATTATAATAATCTTTAGCTTTAGATTTAGCAACTTCTTGATTAAATTGACATTGTGGAGGATTCCATGATTCATTTGGACAATTTTTACATTCTGTTAAATTTGTTGTATTATATGAAGTTCTATTTGATTGTAAAGATTGTTTTTTATTATTACATATATAAGTATTACATTGTACAGGAGCATCTTTAGAAGTAATACCAGATAAATATAGACCCATAGAAGTAATATTAATATCACAATTAGAATTATTATAATTAAATGAAAATCTTCTTTTATCAGTACCAATATCAGTATTATCATTTTTAGTATATACATATGACATATCAAATGTAGTATCATTAACTTTATTAATAAAATAAGGTTGTATAGTATATTGACCTTTTAATTCACTTTGTGTATTATAATAATCTTTAGCTTTGGATTTAGCAATATCTTGATTAAATTGACATGGTAATGGATCCCATTTTTCATTTGAACAATAATTACATTCTATTAATTTTGAAGTATTATATGAAGTTCTAGTAGATTGTAAAGATTGTTTTTTATTATTACATTTAAATGTATTACATTCATTAGTAGGATCTTTAGCAGTAATACCAGAATTATCATTATCCATAGATTTAATAATAACTTTACAATTAGTTTTATCATATTCAAAAGTGAATCTTCTTTTATCAATACCAATATCTTGTTGATTAGATGATATCCAATTAAATGATAAATCAAATTGTGTATCATTAACTTTTTTAATATCATAAGGTTTTATAATTTTTTGATTAATTTGTGTTTCATAAAAATTTTTAGCTAATAATTTTATCTCATCATCATTATAATTACATGGTGGTGGTATCCATTTAATTTCAGGACATAATTTACATTCATCTAAATCTTTAGTATTATAATAAGTTCTAGTAGATTGTAAAGAAGTAGTTTTATTAGAACATAATTTTTTATTACAAATAGGTAATGGATTATCTAATGTAGAACCAGTATTAGTTTCACCAAGATTATCAATATTAATATCACATTTATCATTAAATTTAAATTTAATTTTTCTTTTATCACTACCAATATTAATATCATTTTTTTTAGAAGTGAAATGATAAGATAAATCAAATTCATCAATTTTAGTTCTATTAATTTTATAAGGTTCAATATTAATAGAATCTTTTAAAATACTATCATTATTAATATAATTTTTTGTTGATATTTTAATATTATCATCATTAAATTTACAAATATTAATTAATTTTTTAATACTAATACCTGAATTTTCTTTATCCATTTTAGTAATAATAATATCATCATCATATTTAAATGAAAATCTTCTTTTATCATTATAATCAATATAATCGGTATTATGTTTAATTAATGAAAATGACATATCAAATTTATCATTAGCAACTTTATTAATATCTAATGGTTTAATTATATGAGTTTTACCTAAATTAGTTTTAGTTTCAATATATTTTTTAGTTAAATCTAAAATATCATTTTTATTATCATCATCAATTAATAAAATTTTTGGTATATTAATAAATGAAGTGGCTGATTTATTATCTTTCATATCAGTAATAGTAATATTACATTCATTATCAGTTTTATATATAAATCTTCTATATTCAACATTATAATAAAAATCAGTATTATCTTTAATTAAATAATATAAATAATCAAAAGTATTATTATCAACTCTATTAATACGTATTGGTTCAATTTTATATTTATTTTCATAAAATTTTATTATTTTTTTTGTTGCTGATTCTATTAATTTATCTTTTATTTTTTCATAAGGACATTTATTTATAAGATCTAATAATAAAATAAATTTATTAGGTTTTTGATCACCATCCAAATTATTATCATTAGAATCAATATTATTTTTTTTTAAAAGAACATCAATAATTTTAAATTTACCAGTAAAATGTAAAATAATTAAAATAATTATAACAATAAAAACAAAACCAAATAATAATTTTAATATATATCCACCTTTTTGTTCATATATATCATATGTATAATAAGTAGGTTTAATAATATCATTCATCAAAGATGTCTGTGACATAATTTATAATAATATATATATAATAATTTGATATATAAAAAATTTATTATGAATATATAAAAACTAGTTAAATTATTATATATATTTATAATAATGTATGATCAATTTATTAAATTATATATTTATAATTCTATATTATCTTGTTCTAAAATTAAATTTAATAATAATCTTATATATCATAATCCAATAAATCACAATATAAATATTATTAATGAATTAAAAAAAATAAATAATTTCTATTTAAGATTAAATAATATCTATAATAATATTTTAATAAGTGATATTTTTATTGGTAATGATTATACCAATTCTGATAACATAATATATAATGATAATTTAATCTATTATTATATCAATAAATTATATAATATTAGTAATTCAAGAATAATCTTATGTATATCTAATAATAATCATTTATATAATTCTATCAAATTTTATAATTCTAATATAATAATCCACAAAAATATTCCATTAACATTCTATGATTATATTATTATTCATCTTTATAATAATTTTGATATTAATAATCATATTTATC
>Ga0214923_10002585_pt1 | contig 23835 bp, 19 predicted proteins | sample LL1510_MetaG_FD_177993 | JGI IMG/M metagenome (GOLD analysis project Ga0214923, IMG submission 177993) | Freshwater microbial communities from Lake Lanier, Atlanta, Georgia, United States - LL-1510 | ecosystem: Environmental > Aquatic > Freshwater > Lake | place: USA: Georgia | collected...
AAAAATGGCCCTTCTTCCAGCACCGGGCGCGAATGTACCGGATTCCGCCGGCCCCAACGAATACCGTTCCTTGTTGCAGGAATGGGATTTGCGCTATCGTTCGGTGGATATGCATTGGGAGATTCCGGCCCACGAACCCGCTTATGCCCTGGGAATCCCGGGTCCAACTTGGGAATTTCATCGCCGAGCCAATGCCGTGGTGACCATCGCCCCTAGCATCGAATTACAGCGTCAAGCCTATCACGCGCACCATCGCCGTTACCTCCGTCCTTCATCGGGTCGCCTGCACAGAATTAGTTGGGAGGAAGCCCGCGGCGAGACGGCTTGGATGCAGGGATTTTTTAAAATGTTACAAAACAAAGCAGGATGGGCTTCATCCCAAACCGCGGAGGCCATGCGGCTGATTCAAGCCATGGATTCGGCGGGGTTGGCCTCCTTATGGGTTTGGGAAACGGATCCAGCGATGGACCCAAAAGGAAACAGGGACGGAAATGCTCCGGTCCTTGGGGCGGGCGCTGTGTTATGGCATTCGGGTTCGACCCTGGTTTATCAGTTTGGCTTTGATACCGAGGCGGGTCGAAAGCAACGAGCCGCCTTGCATTTGGTGGATGCTTTGTTGGCTTGGGCGGGGAATCAAAAGGGAAAGGATGGAGGGCTGCTCTATCGATGCATGGATATGGAGGGTTCGGAATCGCCCGGGCTCATGCGCTTTTACCGCGGCTTTGGGGCCAAAGTGCAGCCTTATGCACGCCTAATCAAAAAGGCCTGGTACCGATTCCCTTGGTGGTGAGGCTTTGAGCAGCAGCTTGGACCAATTCCTTGAAAAGCGCAGGGTTGACCAAAAACCGCAGATGCAGGTTGACTTCGTTGTGCAGGGATAGCCTGCGACCTTGGGCATCCCGAAAGCCTTGAACCGATCGAACCTGGGGGGCTTTGGGATGGGGCCAATCCAAATTCCCCACCGGGGTGACCAAGGCGGGAGCCTCATCCACCGTGCCATCCGGGTCCATGGAATTGATTTTGGCATCCACCAAAACGAGGGAATTCCGAAAATAAAGCAATTGATGCAACCGGGCATGCTTTGTCAGAATGCGTCGGCCGGAAAAAGCTACACGGAAATCATCCACCAAACCCGGCATGCTATGCACAAAGCGTTCGGGATCGTATTCGTAGGATTCAAAGGGGAGGAGTTCAGTTTCAAAGGCGGCATGCAAATCCCCGCAGGGCGTAAAGGAAAGGTTTTGTTCTTCCCATTCTTCGTCAAAATGCCTGAATTCTGGTAGATTGGCCAAAAGCAACCGGGGGATATAGTGAACATCCCTAGACCGGGGAAAGTCCTTGAGGGTTGACTTTTTACCCCCAAATCCAAGCCAAGAGAAAATATTCAACATTTAAGAGTTTGTTCGATGTTTTACGACAAAAACAAAGATATTAAATATTTATATTTCAGAAACTAAAATACTATGTAAAATAAATATGTATGTATAAAAAATTTAAAATCAAGCACTTAAATCTTTAAAATTCCTGTCAAAAATCAAAAAAACATGTTTTTTTTTGATAGGTTCAGCTCGGTTGATTAATCCAGCCTTAATAAGTTAGCTCCAAGGACTTTTCAGCCCGAAAAACCTCTTCGATGCGTCCATCGCGGCCTATTTTGACAAAAAGGGGCGTAGCGTAGAGTACATAGGCTTCGACGGTGACTCCTTCCCTTCCGGCGGGATCCCGCCAATGGGTCCAACCCGGCAACGTGGCGATGGTTTGGCTCCAAGTCTCGACCGAACCTCCAACCGATACGGTGGTGACCTTCCAATCGGGGTGCTTGGCCAACCACCAGCGATGCAATTGGGGGATTTGCTCCAGGCAATGCTCGCAATCGGCGGCCCAAAAAATATACAAACCTTCGGTGGGTTGGACTTGAACAGGACGACCAGCCGCATCCACCAGGCTGTCCAAAAGGGGGGGCACGGAACCTGGGCTAACGGGGGCATAGGGTCGGAGGTTGTCCTGCAATTTGGCCATGAGAGCGGGATCGTTGCAGCTGCGTTGACCCGAGAGCAGGTGCGATAGGAGCTGCAAGGCTTTGGGCTGTTGCATTTGTTGCAAACCCAAGCGCACAAAATCAGCGATAGGGAGGAGCAGGGCGGGTTGGTCCTGAAAGTGGCCAACGAGGGCCTCCACAAAACGCATGGCCTGGATTTCTTCGGAATACACCGAATCGGGTTCAAAAAGTCGGTAGTATTCAACAATCATGTTGGCCAAGACCGGGTGATGGACCAAGGCGGTATCGTCCAGCCTGGCGAGCTTCAAATAGGTTCCGGTCCGCAGTTGGGGCCGCATTTCTTCGGGGTTTTGGCCCAAAAAAGGCGCTTCGGGCCTCAAAAATCGCAATCCCGTTTCGGCCTTGGGATCGTTGATGCGCGCTAACAGGTTTTGGTCTTCTTGTTCCAGCAGGAGAATTTGTTTTTGGGCCGAGCGATGCAGTTCATCGGCATCGGGAAATTCACGACGAAGGCTGAGCAGCAATTGCCGACGTGAACGCAGGTTCAAAAGCCGCTGGCGCATGTTACGGTACGTCTGCCAGGCCACCCCCCTCAGAATATCCACCGAATCCGGCCCAAGGGCCACATATTCAAGTGGTTTTCCATCCCATAACACCAAACTTTGGCCATCCTTCCACAGCACCCGATAAAAACCAACATAGCCCCCTGCGGGCCAGTCAAAGCGGACCCGACCCAGGCTGTCGGCGGAGGCGGTGGCCAAGGTATCGGATTGATGCAGGCGTATGCTGGTCAGAATGGCCGGTTGGCCCGATCGCAGAGGTAATTGAGCCAAAAGGCTTGCCTTGTTGCTTTGGGCCAGGGCAGGGGTGGCGCTCCCTCCAAGGGCCATGCAGAGGAAGAAGGCAAAGAAGAGCGGTCGAAAAAGGTTCATACGGATGAAGGGCGGTTTCCCAAAATTAAATGCTTTGAGCAAGACCAGGCCTCCTACCCAAGGCCTAACCATGCCGATATTTGCGGCATGACAGATCGGCAAGTTATTTTTTCGATGGCCGGGGTAACCAAGACGCTCCCCACCGGCAAGACTATTCTCAAGGATATCTACCTCTCCTTTTTTTACGGAGCCAAAATTGGGGTGCTCGGCTTGAACGGAGCCGGAAAATCAACCTTGCTCAAAATCATCGCCGGCCTGGACAAGAATTACCAGGGCGAAGTGGTTTTTTCGCCGGGTTACAAGGTGGGTTATCTTTCCCAGGAGCCGGAGTTGGATCCAACCAAAACTGTGCGCCAAATTGTCGAGGAGGGCGTGGGTGAAACCATGGCCCTCCTTGCAGAATTTGATGCGGTATCGGCCGCCTTTGGGGAACCTGATGCGGATTTTGATGCTTTGCTCAAGCGTCAATCCGAAATCCAGGAGGCCCTCGATGCAAGCGATGCGTGGAACATCGATACCCGCTTGAACATGGCCATGGAGGCCCTTCAATGCCCTCCGGCAGACGCCCTCATCGAACGGCTGTCCGGGGGTGAGCGTCGCCGCGTGGCCCTTTGTCGTTTGTTGTTACAGGAACCCGAAATTCTTTTGTTGGACGAGCCGACCAACCATTTGGATGCTGAAAGCATCGATTGGTTGGAGCAACATTTACGCCGTTACAAAGGCACCGTTATTGCCGTAACACACGATCGTTATTTCTTGGACAATGTGGCGGGTTGGATTCTGGAACTGGACCGGGGGGAAGGCATTCCCTACCAAGGCAATTACTCGGGTTGGTTGGAACAAAAATCCAAACGCCTGGCCCAGGAAGAAAAAAGCGAAAGCAAGCGTCAAAAAACCCTGCAACGGGAATTGGACTGGGTGCGCATGGCCCCCAAGGCACGCCATGCCAAATCCAAAGCTCGTTTGACGGCTTACCACAAATTATTGGACGAGGATATCAAGGAGAAAGAAGCTCGTTTGGAGCTCTTTATCCCTTCCGGACCGCGCCTTGGTAACACCGTTATCGAAGTCGAAGGCGTTTGCAAATCGTTCGGGGACCGGGTCTTGGTCAAGGATTTGACTTTTAGCCTTCCACCGGCCGGGGTCGTGGGCATTATCGGCCCCAACGGGGTGGGTAAAACCACCTTGTTCCGGATGATTGTTGGCCAAGAAAAGCCGGACAGCGGAACGATCCGCATAGGGGAAACGGTGCAGTTGGCGTATGTGGACCAATCGCACGATGATTTAATTCCGGACAAGACCGTTATTGACTTGATTTCCGGTGGAACCGAATATGTGATGGTGGATGGTCGTCAGGTGAACGCGCGGGCTTACCTGAGCAAATTCAATTTTACGGGCTCGGACCAAAACAAAAAACTCAAGGATCTCTCCGGGGGTGAGCGGAATCGTGCTCATTTGGCCCTCACGCTCAAGCAAGGAGCCAATGTTCTTTTGTTGGACGAACCCACCAACGATATTGACGTCAATACCCTGCGGGCCCTGGAAGAAGCCATCGAGAATTTCCCCGGTTGTGCGGTTATTATTTCGCACGATCGCTGGTTTTTGGACCGGGTGTGCACACACATGCTGGCCTACGAAGGGGACGGCACGTTCTATTGGTTCGAGGGCAACTTTGCGGATTACGAAGAGAATCTTCGACAGCGCAAAGGAGAATCCGCCTTGCGTCGTAACAAATACCGCGATCTTAGCGGTCGGACTTCTTGATGCAGGACCTTCTTCCGGGATTGGATCCTATCAGGCCGCGGGTCTATATTGATACCTCCATCGTTGGGGCGTACTACGGGCATGAATTTCGGTCGATTACCCGCTTGTTCTTTAGGCGGCTCGAAGAGGGAGAATTAATTTTTGTGTTATCCGACTTATTGCAGAGCGAGTTGGAAAGCGCACCCCGGGAGGTGAGGGAGCATTTGGATCGCTACCCAGAGGATTGCTTTGAGAGGGTTAAGCTTACCAAAGAAGCCATCCAACTGGCCGATCGGTACATCGCCGAAAAAGTCGTTGGGGAGACGAGTTTGCGGGATTGTCGTCATATTGCTTTGGCCACGGTTGCCAAGGTGGATGTCTTGGCAAGCTGGAACTTTAGGCATATTGTCAATTGGGATCGAATCAAAGGCTACAATCAGGTAAATAATTTGTTAGGATATCCATCCATCGAAATTCGTAACCCCAGAGATCTTATAAACCATTCCCACGATGACTGATTCCTCGCCTTCATCCTTCAAATCCCTCCTTTTGGACAGCGATGCCGTTAGCCGAAAACTTACACGCATTGCATTGCAAATCAGGGAAGTCAACTTTGATGAAACCCGGATTCTTTTGGCCGGGGTCAAGAACCGCGGATTGGAATTGGCCCATCGGCTCCAAGCGGAATTGGCCAAATTGGCCCCCGAATTGGAGGTGGTGGTGGATTATATCCGCATGAACAAGGACAACCCGGTGCACGATGCTATCACAACCGGAACAGATCCAATGTTATGGAAGGACGAGGTCGTGGTGGTGGTGGATGATGTCGCGCATTCCGGAAAAACCATGTTGTACGCCTTCAAGCCGTTTATGCAAACGGTGCCCCGCAAATTGCAATGCGCGGTTTTGGTGGACCGTGCGCACAAGGATTACCCCGTGCATGCGGACTTTGTGGGCTTGTCTTTGGCGACCATGATTCACGAGAGGGTCGAGGTGGTGATTGCTCCCGATAGCGGGGATATCTGCGTATATCTGCACTGAGCAGCCTACCTGCCCGAAGCAGGACGGCGCCCATTCACTTAAGCAGGGAAGGCGGCGATCCTTTTAAGCAGGGAAGGCGGCAATCATCGAAATTTCTACATTCACGCCTCGGGGCAAACCCAGAACAGCCACAGTCTCGCGGGCAGGGTAGGGTTCTGTGAAATAGCTGCCATAAACGGCGTTGACCGGCCCAAACAAATCCATGCTGGACAAAAAGATGCTGGCTTTGATGATACTTTCAAAGCCCAGGCCTTGGCTTTGCAGGATGGCCTGGAGATTGCGCATGACCCGATGGGTCTCGTCCTGGATGCTGGACTGGACCAAGTTTCCGCTTTCGGGGTCCAAGGCGATTTGGCCGGAGATGTACAAGGTCTGACCGTGCTGGACGGCCTGGGAATATGGCCCGATAGGTTTGGGGGCTTGTTCGGTTTGAATGGACTGCATGCCACCAAATTTAAAGGCCAAAGCCGGGGTATTTCGTATTTTCAGCCCATGACTCCTTCATCCCAACCTGAACAGCAGCCCTTGTTTCAACCCAACCCTGCAACAGCCATGGAACCCAACCCTCTAACACAGCACCCTGCCCTGAATATCTTGGTTTGGGGAGTCCCGATTCCCACGGGGCGATTGGATTCCTGGCGCGCCCTGGGTCATCAGGTGGTCGAGTTGGATGGTGACCAGGCCTTGAATCTTCAGGGTGATGCACCGGATTTGGTTTTGGTGACGGATTGGGAGGACCGGGATGGGCAGGCCGAGTGCTGTCATGCGCTGGAGGCCTGGGGCGTCCGGTTGGTCATGTTGCATTTGGTGGGCCCACCGCTGGAACAACGATTCAAGGATTTGGGATTGAATGCGGAGGGGTCATCGTCGATTCAATGGGCGGCCTGGAATGCCTGGCCGGATTCGCTGGAGGCAAGCGTTTGGGAAATGGTGTCGGGAAACACAGCCCCGGAGGTTCAGGAAGCTTGGCGGGAAACAGGCAGGGCGTTGGGAGTAGAGTTGGTCTTCTGTCCGGATCACGGCGGGATGGTGACGGCTCGTGTTTTGGCCTGCATGATGAACGAGGCCTACAGAACCCTGGACGAAGGGGTGGCAGTGGCCGAAGATATTGATTTGGGAATGCGTTACGGAACCAATTATCCCCGCGGGCCTTTGGAATGGAGCAGGCGTATCGGGCCCAAGCGTTTGGTCCGCGCATTGGATGCTTGGCATGCCCATGCCAATCAACGAAACCCGTTGGTAACGGATGATGTGTATCGTGTTGCGGAGGGATTGCGTAAAGCGGCTCAGGCCTTAGGTGTTTGGTTCCTTGGATGGATTTTTTGGGGCGCCTGGACTTCGGTCGCAACGGCTGCAGGACTTCAGGGCCCTTTGTTACCGGGCCGGCCTTCACCGGTGGTGCTGAAGGGTTGGGAAAGCACGGACACAACGACCGTGGTCTTGGAGGATTATTTGCGCAAGGCAAGTTCCCTCCAAAATGTTCGGATTCCGCAGGGTTGGTCTTGGTCCAGGAGCGCAGATGGTCGGCTTTTGAATTTGTATCCCGCTGCCCGATCCAAGGAGGCGTCTCCGGCGCTGGATCGTCGTCCGCTTTGGGTTTTGGGTTTGGATTTGGAAGGAGGCGCTGTTCTGGAATTACCGGTGAAGGCGCCTCTGCATTCCGAGGCGGTTTTTGCTTACCGGCCTGCCAAGGGTGAAATTGTGGATTCGGTATCGGTGGTCGGGGATTTTAACGGGTGGAATCCACGAAGCCATCCCCTAAGCTGGGACACGGCCAGGGGGGAGTGGCGCCTGCCACTTCGTTTGAATGCGGGATCCTACCCGTACCAGTTGGTGGTCAACGGTCGTTGGATCTTGGATCCGGCGAACCCGGCCCGAAGGGATAACGGCATCGGTGGTGTGAATTCGTTGTTACGGTTGATGCCGGGGGGCGGGCCAGCGCCTGCTCTCGATGTGCTGGAGGAAAAGGAGGGGATGTTGCGCTTTGGCTGGGCCGGTAGGCCCGGCGGGGCCTTGGTTTTTTGGGAGAACCTTTGCTTGGCCCGCCTGGAACCGGATTCGAATGCAGGGACAGCGTCCGCCACGGAATGGAACCTGAAAATTCCCGATGAGGCCATCACCCATGCCCGATCGTACCTACGCATTTACACTTACGGCCCCCAGGGTCCCGGAAATGATTTGTTGTTACCGTTAACCAAAGGCCGCCTGGTCCGCGATCCTGCCCAGCTTACCCGGCACGATCCCGAAGCGCAGCGAATGTATTTTGTGTTTGTGGATCGATTTGCGAACGGCGATTCCACCAACGATCGACCGGTTCAACATCCGGAGGTTCACCCCAAAGCCAATTATTGGGGAGGGGATCTGCAGGGGGTCTTGAACAAAATTCAGGAAGGCTATTTTGATCGGATGGGGATTAACAGCTTATGGATCTCGCCCATTGTCCAAAACCCCGAAGGACCGTACCGGGAATGGCCCAAACCCAACCGCATGTATTCGGGTTACCATGGCTATTGGCCTATTTCGTCCAGCCGGGTGGATCGTCGTTTTGGGGATGAGGACCTTCTTCGTCGGCTCATCGACACCGCCCATGCCCACGGAATTAATGTTTTGCTGGACTATGTGGCCAATCATGTCCATCAGGAGCACCCCCTTTTGCGGGAGCATCCGGATTGGATTACCACGCTGGACCTGCCCGATGGACGCAAAAACATTCGAATCTGGGATGAGCATCGGTTGACCACCTGGTTTGACACCTTTATGCCCAGCCTGGATCTCGAAAGGCCCGAAGTCTATCGTACGATGAGCGATTCAGCATTGTATTGGTTGGAGAAATTTCCGTTGGATGGTTTTCGCCACGATGCCACCAAGCATATTCCGGAAGTTTTTTGGCGAACCCTAACCCGCAAAATCAAAGAGCGTATCGTAGGACCGCAGGGTCGTTCGGTTTACCAAATCGGGGAGACCTTTGGAAGTCGGCAGTTGATTGGTTCCTATGTGGGAAGTGGGATGATCGATGCGCAGTTTGATTTCAATTTTTATTTTGATGCCCGTTCCGCCCTGGCATCGGATGCCGGTGATTTGGGTTTGATTCGTCAAAGCCTGGAGGAATCGTTTTTGTATTACGGCCATCAGCACAGCATGGGGAATATATCGGGGAATCACGATATGCCTCGATTCATTGCCTACGCTTCCAAGGCCTTGCGTTTTGACGAAGACCCGATCGCGGCTGGTTGGGATCGTCAAGTGGAAGGGGTGGATACCCTGGGTTTTGACCGCCTGCGCATGTTGCAGACGCTGATAGCGACGGTACCGGGCGTTCCGGTTTTGTATTACGGGGACGAATGGGGAATGATGGGGGCCGGGGATCCGGATAATCGGCGCATGATGCGTTTTGGGAGCCTTTCCAGACCCGAACAAGAGACCATGGAGCATTGCCGCCGCCTGATGCAGGTTCGCTCCCAGAGCATGGCCTTGTCGTACGGGAGTACGCATTTTTTGTTGGATCAACCCGAGGCTCTTATCATGAGTCGGCGATACCTCCATGAAGATGTTTGGGTGGTTTGGAATCGTTCGTCCAAACCCCTCGAAACGGTGGTGGACCTGAACGAACCCGTCGAGCAGCGATTGCGGTCGAACCAAAACAATCGATTCACCAACAAGGACCGCGCCACGGCGCTTCCTTTACCGGCTTCGGTGCGGTACCGGCAGCCCAGTCGTTTTGAATTGAATCTGATGGCAGGCCGTGGTCGCGTGATGCATCTGGGCAAAGGCCGTTATCAAATCGCCATTCCACCTTACAGCTCTGCTGTTTTGTCCCACCCCTAAGGCAGGCGTACCTTTGTGGTATGAGCCAACCCATTCGATTCGCCAACGCACAGCAATTTACCTTTCACCAATCCCTCAAACAAAGGGTCAAGGAGTATTTTGACCAAAAAGGCCTTTCCTCCAACGGGGGAATGCGCATGATTGGTAAGGGTCTGTTTTGGATCCTGGCTTATTTGGGCCCTCTTGCACTCTTGATAGCGGTACCCATGCCTTGGTGGGCAGCCATGTTGGTTTTTGTTTGGCTGGGTATTGCCCTGGCCGGAATTGGAATGGGAGTGATGCACGATGCCTGCCACAATTCGTTTTCGGACAAGGCCTGGATCAATCGTTTGTTTGCTTCTTCCATTTATATGATTGGCGGTAACAAGTTCAGTTGGAAGATGCAACACAATGTTTACCATCATACGTATACCAATATTCACGGAGCGGACGAAGACATTGCCGGCATGGCTTTGCTTCGATTCGATAAGCACCAACCCCTTCGTCCCGTTCACCGTTTTCAGCACCTCTATGCTCCGTTGCTTTATTCGATGATGACTTTGTCTTTTTACGTCAAGGACGTTCGACAAGCCATTCGTTGGTCCATGGCCAAAGGACCAAAATTTGTGTTCCAACAAATGACCAAACTAATCACAGGAAAGCTAATTTATTTTGGAGTTCTTTTGGTTTTGCCCTTGACCCTGAGTCCTTTATCTTGGATGACGGTCTTGGCAGGTTTCCTGGTCGTTAACTTGGTTGCCGGCTTTATTATGGCGATTGTTTTTCAATTAGCGCATGTAGTCGAAGGAGCGGATCAGCCCTTGCCGGACGACAAAGGTTTGATGGATAACTCTTGGGCTGTCCATCAATTGCAGACCACGGCCAATTTTTCGCCCGGTAACCGCTTGTTGACTTGGTATTTGGGCGGATTGAATTATCAGGTTGAGCACCACCTCTTTCCTAACATATCGCACATTCATTATCCCGCCATTGCCCGCATTGTACGGGAAACGGCGGCTGAATTCGGGTACGGTTACAATACCTTCCCCAGCATGGCCTTGGCCGTGAATTCCCACTTGCGGACCTTGAAGGCTTACGGTCGCTCCTAATTTACATGGCCGGCTCCCCCAGCGTTCTTGATACGGAGGCGGTACGGGTTACCCTGTCCAGGGTCCAAGAGCCTGATTTGGGCAAGGATTTGGTCACGCTAGGCATGATCGAAGACCTGGAAGTTGACGCCAGCTCGAAGACGATTCGGTTTTTGATTCGATTGACCACCCCTTCCTGCCCCCTCAAAGACCGAATGGAGGCGGATTGCCGAACGGCTCTGGCCGAGGATTGGGGGACGGACCTGCAGGTGGAGATCCGCATGGAGGCCCGTACTTTGGGCCGAGCCCAGGGCATGGATTGGTTACCGGAGGTGAGAAACCTGGTGATGGTCGCTTCGGGAAAGGGGGGAGTCGGTAAAACCACCGTAGCAGTGAATTTGGCCAGGGCTTTGGCTGCTTCGGGGGCCTCGGTCGGCTTGTTGGATGCGGATTTGTACGGTCCCAATGTGCCGATTCTTCTGGGTGCCGAGGACCGTCAGCCTGGCATGAAAGAAGGACGCATGATTCCGGTGGAGGTCGAGGGCTTGCGCATGATGTCTGTGGGCCTGTTGATTGACCCGGCCCGACCTCTGATTTGGCGTGGCCCCATGGCCTCCAACACCCTCAAGCAGTTCTTTTCGGAGGTGGATTGGGGCGAGTTGGATTATTTGGTCCTGGATTTGCCACCGGGAACCGGGGATGTTCAACTCACCCTGACCAAGTTATTTCCCGAGGCTTTTGGTCTTCTGGTGACCACGCCCCAGGCCATGGCCGTGGCCGATGCCCTCAAGGCAGGACGCATGTTTCAAACCGAGGGGACCAAACTGCATTTGCTGGGCCTGGTGGAGAATATGGCCTGGTTCAGCCCCAAGGATCAACCGGAACAACGGTATTACCCATTTGGTAAGGAAGGCACCCAGGCTTTGGCGGAGAGATTGGGATTGGAATGCCTGGCCAGCCTACCCATGGTCGAGGGATCTTCTGGTGGGCCTTCGGTGAACGGTGGGTCGATTCCCCAAGCCTATTTGGATCTGGCCGGCGAAGTTTCGAGACGCATCGCGATGCATCACCAATCCACGGCCTAAATTCGCAAGGGCTTTGGGCTTTCTTTGCCGCCATCGCCATGCATGAAACCGCCACCCGCCTGATGACCTGCATGAATCCTGCAAATTCCCTTTTTGACCGGGTCCAGGCTGCACTGGATACTATTCGGCCCTATCTGCAGGGTGATGGGGGGAATGTGGAGTTGCTTGAAGTCAGTCCAGACGGCCAAGTACGACTGCGATTAATCGGTAATTGTGAGCAATGCGATATTAGTCACTTCACCTTGCGGAACGGTATCGAAAAAGTCATTCGTCAATCGGTCCCCGAAATCACCCGAATTGAAACCACCCCTCCACTGTGCGAACACCCTTAACCTACCAGCGATTGCTGGGCCTCATCCAGCAACGCCAGACCATGCTTTGTGTTGGCTTGGACACCGATCCGGAACGACTCCCCGCCTGCCTTCGTTCTGAAAAAGATCCCGTCCTGGCTTTTCACAAAGCCATTGTAGAATCCACCGCCGACCTTTGCGTTGCCTACAAACCGAACCTCGCTTTCTTTGAGGCGATGGGTCCGGCCGGAATGGAATGCTTTGCTCGTACGGTTGAATGTTTGCCTTCCGATGCGCTCTGCATTGCTGATGCCAAGCGAGGCGATATTGGGAACACCGCCGATCGTTATGCCCATGCTTTTTGGGATGTTTACGGGGTGGACGCGGTAACACTGCACGCATACATGGGTCGGGATTCGGTTCAACCTTTTTTGGGGAGAGAAGGTAAATGGGCTGTCGTTTTGGGCTTGACGAGCAATACAGGTGCTGCTGATTTTCAGGAAAAAATAGCGGCCGATGGGCAGCCCTTTTATCGTCACATGGTGGATGCGGCCCTTTCATGGGGTAGCCACGAGGATACCATGTTGGTAGTGGGCGCTACCCGGCCTTCGGCTTTAGCGGATTTACGTCAGGCCTATCCGCAACATTTCTTTTTGGTACCAGGAATCGGGGCGCAGGGCGGGGATTTGGAAGCCGTTATCAAAGCGGGTTGTCCTTCGCATAACAACCTAATCATCAACGCATCTCGTAGTATTCTTTACGCCTCTTCCGGTTCGGATTTTGCAGAAAAAGCCCGAGAGGCGGCCCAGGAATTATCCAAAAAAATGGCCGACCTGATGGCAGGTCGGCCTTAAAGATTTTTGGCGATTTGCAGGCGGTCTTGTCCGCTAAGCCCGCATAGAATTAGATTCGGTTGCTGTTGAGAACGCGCAATGGTTTGCCGCTGTTGTCGGTCTCAAAGATGACAGCGATGGCCTGCACGTTGTTCAGGTTAACGGCCGGAGTCAAACCCGAGGGAGCTACATAACCAAAGGTTTTTTCATAAACCTTGCCCTGAGGGATGGCGGTGTTGTTGTTTTCTAATTGCTCACCCCAAACGCCGGTAATGGCGTTGGATGGGATGGCTGTGGCAGCACCGCGGAAAACCATTTTGTGCTTGAAGTTGGGATCGCTTTGGCCGGCTTGGCTGAGGGCGATGTTGTTTTCAATTAGGAAGACAGCCAAAGAATAATTACCGGCAGGAACAGCCTGGAAAAACTCTGCCTTGGTGTCCACATAAATAGAGTCGCCCACCTTGGTACGACGGAGCGCAACACCTGCCTTGACATTGGCAGGAACGGTGCCCACGATGGTGTTAATGGCCGAAGTCCAGGCAGAAGAACTTTGGAGGAAATCAGCACCGGCAACATAAGCAGGGATAGGGGATACGCCGTATTGGCTGGCCATTAAGTCGCCTTCGGGGATGGTGAAGGGATCGGTAAGACCGACTTTGATGCCGCTGAATTTGACACCATGGGTTGTGCTCAAGTTGTACAGAGCAGGGATGCCGTTGGCACCGCAGGGGCCGCACCAGTTGCCACTAAAGTTGATGGCAAATGCGTTCTGAACGCGGGATACAACCAATCCGGATCCGCCGGTTCCACCACCACCCGTTCCACCGCCCCCTTGCCCGTTCGAGCCAGGTCCGTAAGGAATCCAGGAATCATTCTTTTTGCAGGAAACGGCCATCGCAAGGCCGAGAAGGGCGATCCAAAATTTGTTCATAGTCGATGGATTTGGGTGTTTTTGACTTTGTGAAAGGTTAAAGTTAAAGATGGTTGCTTTTTTTTCCACAGACAGTTGACTTTTTAATCCCGGCTTAAAAGCAATCGCAGATAAAAGAAGGGATTGCGAAGACGATTCCGCAGGCTGATATCGTCAAACATGGAGGAAATTAGGTTTCTTAATTCGCGGTTTCGGGCTGCTTTCCCCACCACAAAGTCAAAGAGACGGGGATAATTGGTAAGCTGTTGCAAGGTTTTGCCGATTTGGAGCTCTCCACCCAGGTCTCGATAGACCCTTTGATCGTAGGAAAGCATCCATGGGGCGTCTCGACGACCGTTTTGTAGGCTGAGAGCCAGGTGTTCGGCGGCATGGTACCCTGCTTTCATGGCGTTGCCGATGCCTTCACCGGTGAAGGGGTCGATCAGCGAACCGGAATCCCCCACCAAAAGAAATCCTTTGCCGGATAGTGGAAACCTCTTGCTTCCCAAGGGAAGCCCCCAACCCTGCAAGGGGGTGAGGGGTTGGGCCTGGGCAAAACGTTCCCGGAGGGCCGGAATTTCGCTGATGGCCTTTTCAAAGGCGGTTTTGAGGTTGACCTTGCGTTGGGCGATGCGATGCGATGCCATCCCGATGCCCACATTAAAGCGTCCGTTGCTCATGGGAAAAATCCAGAGATAGCCTGGCAGAATATCCTTGAGGAAGTGCAATTCGATGTAATTATCGGGATGACAACCGGTGACACCTGTGTAATAGGCCCGCAGGGCGGCGCAGTAATGGTTTTTGTCTTTGACATAGCCTGCCAACTCTTTGGCAACCAGGGAACGCTCGCCCTCGCAGCCAACCAAGTAACGGGCGCGGATGGTTCGACGGGTTCCCTGATACTCCACCACGACTTGGTGCTCTTCCCCCTTGGTTGCAGTAGAGTCGACCCCAAGGGCGTTTGCAGCAAGGCCCGATCCGTTGACGGAGACCAATTTGCAGGAGGTCCGAAGCCGTTCCGGATGAATTTTGGAAACCAAAAAGGCATCAAAATCCAATCGGGGACTGATGAAGCCGGCCGCCGTGAGACGGTCTGCTACTTTGGTTCGAAAGGGGATCGAAAGTTCCGTTCCGTTGGGCGCGACAAAGGTGATTCCGTAACAAGGAAGAAATTCTTGGGACAGACCCTCCATCTCGCTAACGAGTTGGGGATCCAAGCGGGCCAAAACATCGATGACTTTGCCGCTGAGGGCATCACCGCAGATTTTGTCCCTGGGAAATTCGCTTTGATCGATGACCAAGTGATCAAGGCCTTTTTGTTCCAAGAACAAGGAGGTGGTCGCCCCGGCCGGCCCTGCACCGACCACCAGAACATCGGTACGATCGGGAAGTGATTTCATCAAGAAGGGGCTTGGATTTCTTAGTTGATAACAAAAGGAAACTGCGCCGCTTGAACCATTGTTAAATCGTTGTTACGGTTTTGGTGAACCACGGCAAGCCATTTGCAATCAGCCCAAACCGGGAATGGGTTCAGGTTGCCGAGGCTGTTTTTGAATTCAATCTCGATGACACGACCCGCCCGGTAATCCGGCGCATTCAGGACCATTCCGTTGACGGGGGTAATAAGGCGGCGAACGACATGGCGGTGAACGTATTGAGAGTCGATTCCGCCCCCGTCCAACTGCCAGTCTCGAAGGTTGTTTTGGAGGAGGTAAAGGGTGAGGTAAAGAGGGGTAAAAGTGGGTCCCGGGTTGACCGGCGCAGCAAAGCGCAGACGCAGTCGGCCTTCGGTGCGATTGTTGGCGGCAGAGTACGCCGATGAAATCATCTCAATCCTCAACGAGGAACTGTCATCCATGATATCAGAAACATGACTGGACCATTTTTGGTCCGAAAGGAGGAGGAGGTTTTCGCCTGCAAAGCGGGTTCGATTGACAGCCCCCGCCGGATAGCCCAACGTTCCGCCCAACAAGAGTTCCAGCGCGGGCCCTTCGGGTATCCTCATGTCCAAGCGGTTGAGATAAGGGGTTGCGTAAAATCCGGTATGAATTCCGGCTGCCAAGACTCGACCGGGGTATTGACCCTGCAGGTTTTCGATTAAACGATGAGCCCGAGGGCAATTCACACACCGAACCCCGGTAAATTCTTCAATCAAGGCAGCCAAAGGAGGTCTGGCTGTGGGGCTTTCGGTATAAACCGTGTCCACCCTCAATACATTAAGCCCCAAGTCCACCGCCGGGCCGATTTCTCGACATGCACCGGCGAAGACCAAGAGAAAAGCAAACCAATAGAATTTGGGAGTCATGAGGATAGGATCAAAAATTGGCGCTCATGCTAAAACGCAATCCGTTAAAAGCAGGCTCGACCCGGCAGACCCCACCGGTGCATATAATGCCTTGAACCTGACGCACATAGCCCCCCGTAAAGCGTAGGCCCGGCCAATTCAAAGCCGCAAAAGCCGTGTAATAATGTTGACGCTTGTTGGGGTTGGGGTTACCGTAATTCCACATGTCCATGATGCTGAACGAATAACGGGGAGCAATGTTATATTCCACCAGTCCCCAAAGCCAGTCTCCCAGGTCTTGTTCGGTGGTCATTTGGGAGGCCTCGATGCGCAGGGATTTTTGGCGGTTGATTTTGTAGGTGAGTTCCGCAAAAGGCGTCCAGGCCCGGACCAGCGGAGCTCCTGGTTTGAACTCGTAGAGTTCTTGGTTGTACACCAAATGTTGGAGACCTCCACTAAGGGTGATTTGTTTGTTGAATTTGTGTTTGGCTTCTGCGTAATATTCCCTGTAATACAAGCTGCGGTCCGGTCCGTTGACCAGACTCAGGTTTGCTTGGATCTGCGTATTCCGGGATGGACTGTAAACGGCCTCGATTTGAACGGCGTTTTCGCCTACCAGCTGAGTTGCCGGGGCGTAACGCGATGTTAGACGGTACGTGTTCATCCGGGCTCCCGGTGGAACATAATTAATCAGCCCTTCGTTCAGGATTTCGAGGGGTGAAACCCGAAAGTCAAAATGATCGGTTCGTTTGTATTGAACATTGATCCCAAACCCATCGTTGGAATACCCCAAATCGGCGTAAAGAACGGACCCTGGGCTGTTTTCAAGAACCCCTTCCCGATCCAAGACAGCTTCCCGGCTTTTGAGGGCCCATTCGGTGTTGAGGCTCCAGGAGGCCCATTGTAAGTTTTGAAAAAACGAACCAACGTAGGTATTGTACTTGGGAACAAAACGTTTGGATGGATCCAAGCTCTCAATGCTGCCGACCACACTTTGCATGGAGGTGCCATCCAGCGTGCGGTTGACAAAGGACCAACCCGGGGACCAGCTCAAGCCCATGCGCTCGGATCGAAGGTTACCCTGCAAACAAAGGCCTTTGATAACGGGGGCATAGGTATCAAAAAGGACCTTTTGTTTGCCCGTAAAACCTTTGATTTGCCATTGATCGTTGATTTGGTACTGGCCCGAAAGGCCGAACAGGGCGTAATCCAAATTCTGTCCCCGGCCTTCGTAGGCTCGAAAGGTGATCCCATTGCCAAATTGGTCGTAGAGGTGACCCAGCCGCACCTTTAGTTTGTTGACCTTGTGGCTTACGTACCAAAACCCTATTCCCTGCTGATTGCGAACAACGTACGGGTTCCGCAGCCCAGAATTGAGGAACAAGTCAAAACGAAGGCCCGCCTCCAGGTCGCCTTGGCGGTAATTGAGGTTCATCCAGGCGTCGGTGGAACTGAGTTGTTGGTAATACTGGGGCGGAATGGGGTCCGAAAGCACCGAGGAATCCAAAAAAAAGACATTTTGAAACCATTCCAGGTCACCGCTAAACTGCCCGCCTTTGGTTTGGGCCTGGAGGGGCGTACCAGACCAGGTCAAGACCAAGGCCAAAGCAAGGAGTAGGGACAGGCGAGGATTCATTTTTTGGAACAGGGCCACAAAATAAGCCCAAACCGTGGGCATATCTTTAGTGCATGAATGCACAGGTTTTGAAAGGGCTGCTCGCCGTAGCCCTCTTTTGGGGGTCCATGGTGGCCGCCAAGGCTCAGACCCCTTCAACCGCTGGGGCCGATGGGCGATTGTCCGCGGTTGTCCTGCGGGATGTGGATGGCAAAGCGCTTAAGCTAAGCGAGCTGGTCGGTAACGGTCGCCCGGTCCTTTTGACTTTTTGGGCAACATGGTGCACCCCCTGTAAGAAGGAACTTAACAATTACCTGGATCTCTACGAGGATTGGTCCAAGGATTACGGGCTGCAATTGGTTGCGGTGAGCATTGACGATGCGCGTAATTCCGCCAAGGTCAAATCCTATATCAAGGGAGTACGATGGCCTTACCGCATTTTGTTGGATCCCAACGAAGACATGAAGCGAATTCTAAACTTCCAGACCATTCCCTACACCTTGTTGTACGATGGTCAAGGCCAAGTGGTTTATCGCCACAATTCCTACGTGGAGGGGGATGAGTTTGTGATGGACGAAAAAATCCGCAATCTGGGGAATACCAAGCCTTAGCGCACAGCGTAGAGCCGCGCTCTACCCGCGTTTACTAGCGTAATAGGCGTAGAGGGGATGGATAGGTTTCTTGTGAACACCGCCTTTGCGCAGGCCTTTGGAAGCCAAAACCTCGTCTAACAGGGGTTCAAAATGGTAGGCGATGGACCCGACAAAATGAACCGTCAGTTCGTGAACGCGTGGATAGCGCATCACATGGATGTCGAGGAATCGATGAAAACCCTCGGTGACCACCTGGCGGACATAGGGTTCGTCCATGTATTTGGACAAAATGCGCGCAAACGAGGCGAAGTAAACATTCACATTGGGCTTATGGTAGGCACTTTCAAAAATGCCTTCTTTGGTGAGGCCGTGTTCTTTTTGGAGTTCCGCCGCGATAGGTTCAGGTAACAATTTGTACAGATAATCGGCCAGCATGCGTCTGCCCAGATAAGATCCGCTTGCCTCGTCGCCTAATAAATGCCCCAAGGCCGGAACAACTTGGGACCATTCTTGGTTTTTGCAATAACAAGAATTGGACCCCGTTCCAATGATACAGGCAATCCCTTCGTCATCCCCAACACAGGCGATTCCGGCCCCCAGAATATCATGGTCAACGATGACCTTGGCGCCCCGAAAAAATTCCTCTAAAGGCTTCTGAATTAGGATATTACGCTCTTCGCTGGAGCATCCTGCCCCAAAGAACCGAACCTCGTCAACCTGCCCAACGAGGGCCTTGAGGGGCGAGGCTTCCAGTTCGGTTAGCACAAAATCTCTATCGTGAAAAAAGGGATTAAAACCCCGGGTTGATACGATGGGTTCTTCGTTGTTACGAAATTTCCAGTCGGCCTTGGTGGAACCGCTGTCGGCGACTAATAACATGGATTTATTTCAGGGCTTAATAAAAAGAAAAATGCGAGGCTAAATGGCCAGGATTTTGGAGATTCTGTAAAGGTCCAGGTCCATTTGGGTTGAATTTTTGACGGCTTCGTGGATGGGGGTATAGACGATTTTGTTGTTGATGATCCCGGCCATTACCCGGCTTTGGCCTTGGCGCAGGCCTTCGATGGCGGCTACGCCGAGTCGGCTGGCGAGGACCCGATCAAAATAGGAGGGGCTGCCACCGCGTTGGATATGGCCCAGGATGGTGACCTTCATTTCGTAACCATCAAATTGTTCGGCCACTTTACGGGCAATTTCGTAGGCCCCGCCTTCTTCTTCGCCTTCGGCCACTATGATGAGGCCGGAACTTTTGTGGTTGGCCCGGCCTTTTTTGAGAACTTCGACCAGAGCGCTGAGGTCTGTTTTGGTTTCCGGAATCAGGATTTCTTCGCATCCTGCGGCAATGCCCCCGTTTAGGGCTATGTAGCCGGCATCCCTGCCCATGACCTCAATAAAGAAGAGCCTGTTGTGGGCATCCGCGGTATCCCTGATTTTGTCAATGCATTCCACCACGGTGTTGGTGGCGGTATCAAAACCAATGGTATAATCGGTCCCGTAGAGATCGTTATCAATGGTGCCGGGCAGCCCTATGACCGATACAGGGTATTCTTCGGAGAAGACATTCGCACCCCGAAAGCTCCCATCACCACCCACAACGACCAAGGCCTTGATATTGCGCTTGGCAAGGTTTTCGTAGGCTTTGCGGCGGCCTTCCGCGGTGCGGAACTCTTCGGAGCGGGCGGATTTGAGGATGGTACCACCCCGATGGATGATGTTGCCAACCGAACGCAGGTCCATGGGGCGGAATTCGTCCTGAATCAAGCCATCGTAGCCCCTAACAACCCCCCAGACCCGGTGGCCGTAGTAGATACCACTGCGGACCAGGGCCCGGATGCAGGCATTCATGCCCGGGGAATCTCCTCCTGAGGTCAGGATCGCCAGGTCTCCTTGCACCGAATTCTGGGTTTTGGGGTCGGGCACTTGCGGTTCAACGGGTTGGTTAGGCGGGAGCAAAGGTTAGTTGTTTGGACGAAAGCTCAAAAATCTCGCCAAATTAGCTATTTTTTATCCACAAATTCCCATGCAAAAGTTTGGATAAGTTGGTGGCAACCTTTTATTTTTGCTTAACAAAGGATTTAAATAAAAACCTCTTATGAAAAAACTTCTTACCCTCTTGGTTGCCGCTACATTGAGCACGGTTGCCCTGGCTCAGACAAGTATTACGGTCACCTTCATGATTGATGTGACGAATTACACGACCCCTATCGTTCCATCCGGTATCCGCATTGCCGGTAATTTTCAAGACAAGGGTGCCACGACCAACGGTATCCCAATGCCCAATTGGAGCCCTACCGACTCGCTCTCTGCCATGACCGATATGGGCGGCGGAGTATGGCGCAAAGTTGTGCAATTTCCTATTACCGCTTTGGGTGATTCCTTGACTTGGAAATTCGTTAACGGAAACTGGGGCGCCAACGAGGGGGCACAGACGTTATCTAATTGCGGAATTGGGGATGGCTTCGGTGGCTTTAATCGTTCCGGCCCTATCGTTCCGGTTACAGTTAAGTTTTGCTGGGATGAGTGCACGCAGTGCGATGGCAGCAGTCCCATCATCACCTCTTCTATTCGTAGTTTGACCCAAAGCATCAAGCCTTTGTCGGTTTATCCAAACCCATTCAACGGCGAGATGAATATCAGCTACGAGACTCCCCGCTCTTCCAAGGTTTCTGTTGAAATCGTTAACCTTCTTGGTCAGTCGGTGAAGTCTTTGTTCAACGGTCAGCAAGCTGCAGGTCAGCACGAGCTGGTTTGGGATGCGACTTCGACAGCTGGTGCCAAGGTTCCATTCGGTACCTACTTCGTACGTCAGGTTGTTGATGGCAAGACCTCCGTTAAGAAGGTTATCTACAACCGTTAATCACCTTTCCAAGATTTCAAAAGAAGCCGCGGCAACGCGGCTTTTTTTTTGTTAAATTCGTCGCGTCTAAATCTCAATTTTTTGGTATGAACAAAGGTTTTGCAATGACCTTGAGGGTCCTCAAAGGATTTCTTGGTTTGGGAGTTGTGGGGATGGTATTGGTGGGCACTGTGTCCAATGCTACAGGCCAGGTGCTGCGGTCCAGTCCCCGGTTTCCAACGGATACCTCTTTGGTGACGATTGTTTACGATGCATCGCAAGGGAATGGAGCTTTGGCGGGCGTTGCTCCCCCGATTTATGCCCATACCGGAGTCATTACCAACCTTAGTACATCACCAACGGATTGGAAATACGTTCGCGGTAGCTGGGGGACGACCAACGCTCCGCTCATGACGCCCCTTGGCAACAATTTGTACAGTATTTCGTATGTGCCCAGAACCTTTTACAACGCAACAGCCAATCCTCCAGGGGTTCCAGCTTCGGAAACGATTCGTTCACTGGCTTTTGTTTTTCGGAACACAGCGGGAACGGTGGTGGGTCGTGCGGCAGATGGTTCCGATTTGTATTTGCCGCTCTATGCTGCCGGGCAATTGCATGCGGCCATTTTCAATCCATCCGGTAACAACAGCATTGTTCAACCTGGATCGGGCCTGAATTTTTTTGGGGCAGCCTCGCAGGTTTGCAGTCTATCGCTGCGGGTTAATGGTGCAGTGGTTGCGACAACGGTGGGAGATAGTTTAGGCTATGCCCTTCAATTCCCTCAGGCCGGGAATTACGAGCTGATTTTTGAGGCCGATGCAGGGGGTGCCGGTGGGGCTGTGGTGCGGGATACCACCCGTTTGGTGGCCCTGGGGAACCAAGTAGCGCAGCCGTTACCAACCGGAACGGTGGAAGGGGTTAATTATATCAACGATAGCACCGTGGTTTTGGCCTTGTACGCTCCGTTGAAGCAGCATGCCTTTGTCTTGGGGCCTTTCAATGATTGGTCACCCGATGCGGCCTATCGCATGAACCGAACGGCGGATTCGGCCTGGTATTGGCTGCGTTTGGAGGGGCTTACCCCGGGTCAGGAAGTCCCTTATCAGTACCTGGTGAACGGAAGCCAGCGCATTGCCGATCCTTTTGCGCTAAAGGTCCTGGACCCTAACAACGATCGATTTATTTCGGCTTCTACCTACCCGAATCTGTTGCCGTATCCAACCGGAACTTCGGGTATTGTTAGTGTTATGCGGCCCGGGGCCCAGCCCTATGCTTGGCAAAACACAGGCTTCCAGCGCCCCGATCCCCGCAAATTGGTGACCTATGAATTGCATGTGCGGGATTTTGTGGGCTCGCGTCGCTACAAGCATGTGATGGATTCCTTGGGCTACCTCCAGGCCCTGGGGGTAAATTGTCTCAGCTTGATGCCGGTCAATGAATTTGAAGGCAACGATTCCTGGGGCTATAACCCCAGCTTCCATTTGGCCGCCGACAAAGCGTACGGTACCGAAAACGATCTCAAAGCCTTGATCGATTCCTGCCACGGACGGGGTATTGCGGTGGTTCTGGATGTGGTGATGAACCATGCCTTCGGTCAAAGTCCTTTGGCCCAGTTGTGGTGGGATGCCGCTAACAACCGTCCGGCGGCGAACAGCCCTTATTTCAACCCTGTCCCCAAGCATGATTTTAATGTGGGCAATGATTTCAACCACGAGAGTCCGGCAACCCGCCGCCTCCTTCACCGGGTGGTGAGGCATTGGTTGATGGAGTATCGCGTGGACGGTTACCGCTTTGATTTGTCCAAAGGCTTTACCCAAACCAATACCTTGGGCAATACCGGGGCCTGGGGAAATTACGATGCGGCCAGGGTTGCTTTGTGGCGGCGGGTTGCCGATTCGATGTGGGTGATGTCACCGAATTCTTACGTCATCTTGGAACATTTGGCCAACAACGACGAAGAGAAGGTTTTGGGCGATTACGGAATGTTGTTATGGGGGAACCTGAACCATGCCTTCAACGAGGGCACTATGGGCTTTATGTCGAATTCCTCGTTTAACTGGGCGAGCCACAAGGCCCGGGGTTGGAACAAGGCGGGCGTGATGGCTTATGCCGAGAGCCACGACGAAGAACGACTGATGTACAAGAACTTGCAGTTTGGGGCTCAGAATTCCTTGGTCAATGTTCGGAATCTCAATACCGCCCTCAAGAGGCAAGAATTGGTTCCTGTATTTTTGATGAGCATCCCCGGTCCCAAAATGTTATGGCAGTTTGGGGAATTGGGCTATGATTTTTCGATTAACCGCTGTCCCAACGGGACCGTGAACGCCAATTGCCGAACCGATGCTAAGCCGGTCCGTTGGGATTATTTCACCACACCGGAGCGCAAATATTTATACCGTGTCTGGTCGGCCATGAACCAATTGCACAAGAACGAGCCAGCCTTTGCAACGGATTCTTTCTTTTTGGCAGTGGGCGGGGGAATTAAGCAGATTCGTTTGATACACCCGGATATGCATGTTGTGGCGGCCGGCAATTGGGATGTTGCCGTGCGTCAAGGCATTTTGCTGTTCCCGGACAACGGATGGTATTACGATTATTTTACGGGCGATAGTTTACAGGTAACCAATTTGACCATCAACGTGAATTGGGACCCCGGTGTTTACAAACTTTACACCTCCCGTCGACTGAGCCCACCCAACCTGGCCTTGGGTCATAACGAGGCCGGTGATTGGTGGGAAACCCCACGTTACGGTGACTTGGAAGTGTATCCCAACCCGGCGGT
>Ga0214923_10002586_pt1 | contig 23801 bp, 20 predicted proteins | sample LL1510_MetaG_FD_177993 | JGI IMG/M metagenome (GOLD analysis project Ga0214923, IMG submission 177993) | Freshwater microbial communities from Lake Lanier, Atlanta, Georgia, United States - LL-1510 | ecosystem: Environmental > Aquatic > Freshwater > Lake | place: USA: Georgia | collected...
CACCTCCAGCAAAATTTGGGCCAGCTCGGTCAGCCCTAGGCGCGGGTCGGTGAGTAGCACGATGGCCTTGAGGTTGTCTCGGGTCACCAGGTAATTGGCCATCACCTGCTGCCAACGAATTTTGTCTTGCTTTGGCACAGCGGCGTAGCCGTAGCCGGGTAAGTCGGCCAGCACAGCGTCGGTTTGACCTTGGCGGCCCAGCGAAAACAAATTGATGTGCTGGGTGCGTCCAGGTTTTTTGGACGCAAAAGCCAGCTGACGCTGCTGCGTGAGGGTGTTGATGCAGGTGGATTTGCCCGCGTTGGATCGACCCACAAAGGCAATTTCGGGCAATTCAATGCGCGGCAAGTGCTTGAGGTCCGGCGACGTGGTCAAAAAACGGGCCGTATGCAGCCAACCCAAAGCTTCCAAGGCCTGAGGGTTAGGCGTGGTGCCCGATGCTGCAGCTGAAGAACCCTTAGGGGAGGTGGGGTGGGGCATGCCGTCCTTGGGTTGTTGTCAGGGGTGCATTGTAGAATCGTGGGGTTTTGCACAACCTGCCCTAGAAACCATGAAGTTGTTTGCCTCATTCTTGTTGGTTGCCGCTGTGGCAGCTGTATCTACTGCACAAGCTTCCAGCGAAGCGCCAAAGTCCGCCAAACTCGATTTGGCATTGGGCGAAGCCAAGTTCACCGCCGTGTGCGCGGCTTGCCACGGTGCTGATGGCAACTCCAATATCACGGCCAATCCCAAGCTGGCCCAGCAGCACCCCGAATATTTGGTCAAGCAGCTGCAGGAATACAAGTCCGGCAAGCGCAACAACGCCGTCATGAAAGGCTTTGCCTCCCTGCTCAGCGATGATGACATGAAAAACATTGCTTACTGGTTGGCATCCAAGTCGGCCAAACCCGGTTTTGCCAAAGACAAAGATTTGGTGGCCGTGGGCGAGCGCATTTACCGCGGCGGCATCGCCGACCGCCAAATTGCCGCCTGCGCGGGCTGCCATAGCCCCAACGGTGCGGGTATTCCTTCTCAGTACCCTCGTTTGAGCGGCCAGCACGCCGACTACACCACTGCACAACTCACATATTTCCGTGAAGGTGTGCGACTCAACAGCCTGCAAATGAACCAAGTGGCCGCCAAGCTCAACGACCGCGAAATCAAGGCCGTGGCCGACTACATAGCGGGTTTGCGCTAATCCGATCGACTGACCTGACTTGCCTCACATGTTGATTAAAACCCAGCGCCAAGGTTTTGACCATCCGATCTCCAGCGAGATCACGCCTCTTCATGTGTACCAGCAACGTCGCGACGTAATGCGCCTCATGGTATCTGGCCTGGCAGGTGCGGCATTGTCGTCGTGGGCCGCGCGCGACGCTTTTGGCCAAACTCCAGCAGGCACCTCGGGAGCTACAGGCGCGGCCGGAACTTGGGAGCGCCCGGGCAAATTGCCAGCGTTGGCCTCTGTGAAGTCCAACGTCAGCGGCGCGGTCACCATGGACAAAGTGACTGAATACAAAGACGCCAGCACTTACAACAATTTTTACGAGTTCGGTACCGACAAATCCGACCCTGCCCGCAATGCCCACACCTTGCAAACTCAGCCATGGTCGGTGAGTGTGGAAGGCTTGGTTAAAAAACCAACCGTCTACAGCTTGGAAGACCTGCTCAAGCTCAGCGCCCAAGAAGAGCGGGTTTACCGCTTGCGGTGCGTGGAGGGCTGGTCCATGGTGATTCCCTGGGTCGGCTATTCCTTGTCCGAACTCATCCGCAAGGTGCAACCCTTGGGTTCTGCCAAGTACGTGGAATTGGTGACCCTGGCCGACCGCAAAACCATGCCTTTTGTGGGCAGCTCCGTGTTGGATTGGCCTTATGTGGAAGGTTTGCGCATGGACGAAGCCATGCACCCCCTGACGCTGCTGAGCTTCGGCATGTATGGCGAAGTGATGCCCAAGCAAAATGGCGCTCCCATTCGTTTGGTGGTGCCTTGGAAATATGGGTTCAAGAGCATCAAAAGCGTGGTGAAAATTCGTTTCACCGAGCAAGAACCCAAAACTGCGTGGCTCAAAGCGGCACCGCAAGAGTACGGGTTTTATTCCAATGTGAATCCGCAGGTGGACCATCCGCGCTGGAGTCAAGCCGTTGAGCGGCGCATTGGCGAAGACGGTCTGTTCACCAAAAAGCGCAAAACCTTGATGTTCAACGGCTACGAACCCCAAGTGGGTCAGTTGTACGCCGGTATGGACCTCAAGAAGTGGTACTAGCCGCTCCCCTCAACCGCTGGCTTTTAAAACCTGGCGTCCGAGTGGCGTTGGGCGTGTTGGGTTTTATGCCTGCCTTATGGCTGGTGTGGGCCGCGGCCATGGATCAACTCGGGGCCAATCCCGCGCAAGCTTTGATTCGACAAACAGGCGACATGGCTTTGCGCATGTTGTGCATCACCCTCGCCATTACCCCTTTGCGGCACATGCTGGGTCTGAGCGCCTTGGTTCGCTACCGCCGCACCCTGGGGCTCACCATGTGCTTTTATGCTGTGGCGCATGCCACTTGCTATGCCTGGTTTGACATGGGCTGGGATCTGCCCGACATAGCGGCGGACATTGCCAAGCGGCCTTTTATTTTGGTGGGTTTTCTGGCTTGGCTGCTGCTTTTGCCCATGGCAGCCACATCTGTTGATTTGGCGGTGCGGGCTATGGGTGTGGCGCGTTGGCAAATGCTGCATCGAAGTGTGTACGCGGTGGCGTTGTTGGCCATCCTGCATTTTTTTTGGATGCGCAGCGCCAAAAATGACTTTGCGGACGTGGCCATTTACGGTTCCCTGTTGTTGCTGTTGCTGGGCATGCGGGTATGGAGGGGACAGAAAAATCGGCTGAAAAATTAGCCACCTGCACTTTCAAGTGTGGAGCAGTTTGCGGCAGTTTTAAACCAAGGTTTCCATCGCCATTTGGTCTTGCGCACTTTCGCGCCTGCGAATGAGGTGGGCTAAAGCGCCCTCCACCAACACCTCGGCGGCTCGGCCGCGGGTGTTGTAGTTGCTGGCCATGCTCATGCAGTAGGCCCCGGCAGACAGCACAGCCAAACGGTCGCCTGCCTGAACCTCAAGCACGCGCTCGCGACCCAGCCAGTCGCCACTTTCACAAATAGGGCCCACCACATCCCAAACCATGGGTTCGGCAAGGCCATCTGATTTTTTTTCAGATCCGTTCAAAGGCACCACTTGGTGGTAAGCCTCGTACATCGCAGGACGCGGCAGGTCGTTCATGGCGGCATCCACCACGCAAAAGTTTTTATGGTCGCCGGGCTTGAGGTAGAGCACCTCGGTTAGGCACACCCCGGCATTGCCTACCAGAGAGCGGCCAGGCTCAATCATGAGCGGTTTGTGCCCAAAGCCGCGCGCGTCCAGCTTGGCCAGCAGCTGTGCCCAAAGTGCATCGGCAGGGGGCGGTGTTTCGCCGTTGTAGGCGATGCCCAGGCCGCCACCAAAATCGATGTGGTTCAAGGTGATACCTGCTGCCTCAATGGATTGCACCAAATCCAGAACTCGGTCCATGGCGTCTAAATACGGCCCCATTTGGATGATTTGTGAGCCAATGTGGCAGTCAATGCCCTGCACCTTCAGGCCATGCAGCTGGGCCGCGCGTAGGTAGGTGGCCAAGGTGTCTTCGTGGGCAATGCCAAACTTGTTGTCTTTGAGACCAGTGGAAATGTAGGGGTGCGTCATGGCATCCACATTGGGGTTCACACGCAGGCTGATGTGTGCTTGCGTGCCCATGTCCAAGGCCACGGCGTTGAGCACCTCTAACTCGGCAATGCTCTCCACATTGAAGCAGCCTATGCCTGCATGCAAGGCCTGGCGCATTTCGGCAGGTGTTTTGCCCACGCCAGAAAAAATCACTTTGGAGGGGTCGGCGCCAGCGGCCAGCACACGATGAAGTTCGCCACCCGACACAATGTCAAATCCACAGCCCGCTTGCGCAAACACCTGCAAAACGCCTAGGCTGGAGTTGGCTTTCATGGCATAGCAAATTTGGGCTTGGCGGCCCGCAAATCCACGCTGGTAAGCCGCCAAGGCCTGCAGCATGTGGGCTTTGGAATACACAAACAGGGGCGTGCCGTAGTTTTGCGCCAAATCGTTCAGGCACACCTCTTCCAAGTAAAGCTCATCATTTCGGTAAGCCAGATGGGGTGAACCGGAGAGTGAGGGTCTGGAGGGTAAAGAACTTGGGCTTACGTGGGCGTTCATGGCGAGGTGGGGGTGGACGGCGCAGATGGTGGCGCGTCAGCTTGGGGTGTTCGGCGCAACAAAATATCGGGTAAGGTGGCGCGCTGGGCTGCGGCGGGATCTTGGGAAATGAAAAGCGGACCTTGTTGGCCACAAGCCCCCAAGAGGCAAGAGCCCAAGAGGGCCCCCACTAAAATCGCGCAAGTTTTAAACATCAAGGAATTGTAATGACCGACTCCGAATTCCTAGATCGGGCCGAAGCGGCGCTGGGCGCGATTGAATCCAGTTGCGACCGCATCAATGACCAGACCGATGCCGACATCGACAACCAGCGTGTGGGCGGCATGATCACCTTGGTGTTTGCCAACCGCAGCCAAATGGTGGTCAACCTGCAAAAACCCCTGCACGAAATCTGGCTGGCCGCCAAATCGGGCGGCTACCACTTCAAGTGGGATCAGGGCCAGTGGCTCGACACCAAAGGGCAGGGCGAGTTTTTTTCAGTGCTCAATGCGCAAGCTTCAGCCCAATCGGGGCAAGCGCTGCGGTTCGAGCCGAACGCCAGCTGAACATGCAAAACTTTTTGGATCCGGCTATCCTGTTTTTTCTGATTGGTGCCTTGGCAGGGGCCGTCAAATCCAATTTGGAGGTGCCCTATCCCATTGCCCGGTTTTTGTCGCTGTATCTGTTGATGGCCTTGGGGCTCAAGGGCGGATTTGCGTTACAAAAGTCCGGCTTCACCCTTGAAATTGGTTTGGCCCTTGGCCTGGCAGTGTTTTTGGCTACGCTTGTTCCGTTGATGGGCTACCTGTTTTTAAGAACCCGCTTGGGTCCTTTGGATTCGGCGGCAGTGGCGGCCACCTATGGGTCGGTGAGTGCGGTCACTTTTATTACGGCCACCCAGGCACTCGACCAATCTGCAATTGCCTACGGAGGTTACATGGCGGCGGCGATGGCCTTAATGGAGTCGCCTGCCATTATTTTGTCGGTGCTGCTGGCCAACAAGGCCAGAGCTGCCACGGCCCACAACCCGCAAGCTGTGGGCATGTCCAAGATTCTTCACGAGTCGTTTACCGATGGCGGGCAATTCTTGTTGCTGGGCAGCATGGTGGTGGGTTTACTCAGTGGCGCCTCAGGCGAGCAAATCATGGCGCCGTTTTCCATAGACCTTTTTAAAGGCATGTTGGCCTTTTTCTTGCTCGATATGGGGTTGATGGCGGCTAAAAACTTTGGGGGTTTCAAAGACCAGCCGTCCATCATCTGGCTTTACGCGCTGGGTGCGCCCCTGGTGCATGCGGTCTTGGCGCTGGGATTGAGCAAATGCCTGGGCTTGCCTTTGGGCGATACGGTGTTGCTGATGGTGTTGGCCGCCAGCGCCTCTTACATCGCAGTACCTGCGGTGTTGCGCCACGCCATGCCCGAGGTCAACCCTGCTTTGTATATGGGCATGTCCCTGGGGGTGACTTTTCCTTTTAACATCATTTTGGGGATCCCGCTTTACACCTTTGTAGCCAAGTTGACTTACTGACTCAGAGGGTGCTGATGCCGTCAAATTCAGTTCTTGAATAAATCTAGGATATTTTTCTTCTCGTCTACGGCAGGTAAGCTTTGCGGTGTTGTTGAACCACTGGCGGTGCCTGTATCTGCGGCGCTGTCGCCCACCCCCACTTGCTGGATGCCTTGGCCACGGGCGTATTCGTCGTAGATCCACTCGGCACCTACCTGAGTCAAACCCACGGGCACTGGAGGCTCAGAGACGGGCACGTTTTTGAGGGCATGTTCCATGTAACTGATCCAAATCGGCAGGCTCAAACCGCCGCCGGTTTCGCGGTCGCCCAGTTTGCGTGGGGTGTCGTAGCCTACCCACACCACGGCAGTGAGGGTGGGGTGGTAGCCCGCAAACCAGGTGTCCATGGAATCGTTGGTCGTGCCAGTTTTGCCGTAAATGTCTTGGCGTTTGAGCAGAGCTTGCGCTCGTGCTGCAGTGCCTGAGCGTGTCACTTCTTGCAGTAGGCTGGTCATCACATAGGCGTTGCGGGCGTCAATGGCGCGTTCATAGTCGCCTGCAACCGGAATGGGTGCCTTAGCCAGCAATTTGCCGGTTTTTTGTTCGGTGACCTTGGTGATGAGCCAAGGGTTCACGCGGTAGCCCCCGTTGGCAAACACCGAATACCCGGTGGCCATTTGCATGGGGGTGACCGAACCTGCGCCCAGTGCCATGGTGAGGTAGGGGGGATGTTTGTCGGCATCAAACCCAAAGCGGGTAATCCAGTCTTGTGCGTTTTGGGCGCCCACAGCTTGGAGCACCCGAATGGAAATCATGTTTTTGGACTTGGCCAATCCCCGTCGCAGCGTCATGGGGCCATCAAAAGTGCCGTCGTAGTTCTTGGGTTCCCACGCATGACTGCCGGTCACATCGGAACTGAAAAACAGTGGTGCGTCGTTCACCACGGTGCTTGGGGTGAAGCCTTTTTCAAGCGCAGCCGAGTAAATGAAAGGTTTGAAGCTGGAGCCCGGCTGCCGCCAGGCTTGTGTCACGTGGTTGAACTTGTTTTTTAAAAAGTCAAACCCTCCAACCAAAGATTTGATCGAACCGTCGCGCGGGTCCAGCGACACAAACGCTCCCTCTACCTCGGGCAGTTGGGTGATTTCCCAGGTGTTTTTGGGCGTTTTGGCCACCCGAATCACGGCGCCGCGGCGGATTTTGATGTGTGCCGGCGCTTTGGCTGAAAGTCCTGAGGTGGCTGGGCGCAGGCCTTCACCGGTGATTTCAAGCTGTTCGCCGTTTTGGCGCACCGCCAAAATCTTCTTGGGGTCGGCTTCAAGCACCACGGCCGACATCACGTCGCCGTTATCGGGGTGGCTTTCCAGGGCGTCGTCTATGGCCTCATCCTGTTCTTGCGGGTTGGTGGGAAGGGTGACGAATTTTTCTGGCCCACGGTAAATCTGGCGGCGCTCAAAGTCCATGATGCCTCGGCGCAAGGCTTTGTAGGCCACATCCTGGTCGGAGGCGCGCAAGGTGGTGTACACGTTCAAGCCACGGGTGTAGGTTTCGTCGCCGTACTGCGCAAACATGAGCTGGCGCACCATTTCGGCCGCAAACTCGGCATGCACACGGTCGGAGGCCGGGCCAGACTTGATGCGCAGCTCTTGCTTTTTGGCAGCTGCTTCTTGCGCGGGGGTGATGAACCCGTTGTCCAGCATGCGTTCAATGATGTAGAGCTGCCGCGCCCGCGCCCGCTTGGGGTTGCTGATGGGGTTGTAAGCAGACGGCGCCTTGGGCAAGCCCGCCAACATGGCCGCCTCTGCCACGGTGATGTCTTTGAGCGGTTTGCCAAAGTAGGCTTCTGAAGCGGCCGCAAACCCGTAGGCGCGGTTGCCCAGAAAAATTTGGTTCATGTAGATCTCCAAAATCTGGTCTTTGCTCAAGGCATGTTCCAGCTTGAAGGTCAGCAAAATTTCGTAAAGCTTGCGGGTGAAGGTTTTTTCGGACGACAAATACACATTGCGCGCCACCTGCATGGTGATGGTGGAGGCCCCTTGGCTTTTGGCGCGGCTCACGTTGGCCAAGCCCGCGCGAATCACCCCTAAATAGTCCACGCCGCTGTGTTGGTAAAAGCGCGCGTCTTCAATGGCCAGTACCGCGTCAATCATCACGTCGGGAATGTTATCGATGGGGGTGAGCGTGCGGCGCTCTTCTCCAAATTCACCCAATAAATCGCCCTCGGCCGAGTAAATGCGCAGCGGCAACTTGGGGCGGTAGTCGGACAAGTCCGACAGATCGGGCAAGTTGGGAAACGCCACCGCCAAGCCTATGGCCACCAACATCACCACGCTGAGCACCCCAGCAGCCACCAGCCCCACGGCCCAGATAAACAACTTGGTCAGTGCACGGCTCCAAGTGGTGGTAGAGGAGGCGGAGCCGCTATCGGATTTGGGTGGTGGGGTGGGTTTGGTAGCCATAAACGTCGCAATTTGGATCGCCATTTTCAGGCATTGCAGGAATTGTCACGGTAGCCCCCTACATTCGACTGAAATTTGTTGTCCCTGTCTGCCCAACGGAGCCTGTTTTGATCTCATTGAGGTCGCTCTTTAACCGCCAAGCCGAGCCATTATTGGGTTTGGACATCAGCTCCTCCAGCATCAAGCTGGTGGAGTTGGGGCTTATGGGCAAACGCATGCCCCCTCGAAGGTTTCTCCACAACGACCATGTTGCAGACCCCAGCCATTGGGTGCTGGAGCGCTGTGCCATGGAAACGTTGGACCGCCCTTGGGTGGTGGACGGCCATATTGAGCAGATGGAACCCTTGGCCGAAGCCTTGGGCCGCCTGCTGCAACGCTGCGGTGCGTCCGCCAAACGCGTGGCCATGGCCTTGCCGCCGTCTTCGGTCATTACCAAAAAAATCAATTTGCCCGCGGGCCTCAATGACGCCGAAATGGAAGCGATGGTGCAGGTAGAGGCCAACCAATACATTCCGTTTCCGCTTGAAGAGGTGAGTCTGGACTTTTGCGTCGTGGGGCCCAGTGCGGTGTCTGCCGCCGACGTGGAGGTGCTGATTGCCGCTGCCCGGCGTGAAAAAGTGCAAGACCTGCAAGCCTTGGCCGAATCTGTGGGGCTGGACCCCGTGACGGTGGATGTGGAGTCCTATGCCGCGCGCCGTGCGGCGTGGACGGCCATTCAAAGCGTGCCGTTTAACGGCGAACCGCCTATGGTGGCTTTGCTGGAACTTGGGGCTAACACCAGCAGCTTGCAGGTGCTGCGGCAAGGTGAGGTGGTGTTTGAACGTGACCAAGCTTTTGGCGGCGCGGCCTTGACGCAAGCCATTGCACAGCAGTATGGCTTTAGCCTAGAAGAAGCTGAAGCACGCAAGCGTAAAGGCGATTTGCCGGATACCTACGCCGCTGAAGTGTTGCCCGCGTTTTTGGACAGTTTGGCGCAAGAAGTGGCGCGTGCCCTGAAGTACTTTTTTACCAGCACGCCTTACCACCGAGTGGATCAGATGTTGTTGGCTGGAGGTTGCGCCACCCTGCCAGGCTTGCCGCAGGCGCTGAACCAATGGGTGCAAACGCCAGCTCAAGTGCTCAACCCCTTTGCGGGCATGGCTTTGGGGGCTGGGCTGAGTACTTCCATGGGGACTTCTTTGGGTTCTAGCCCTTTGCATCAGCGGCAAGCGCCTTCGTTTTTAACGGCGTGTGGCTTGGCTATGAGGCGCGCGTCATGATCCTCATCAACCTGTTGCCCCATCGTGAGCGGGCGCGTCAAGAGCGCCTGGAGGCTTTCAAATTGTGGCTTGCGGGTGCGGGCTTGTTGGGGGTGGTGCTGGCCGCCATGGTGTACCTGTGGCTGGAGTTTCAGTTAAGCCACCAACAGGCCCAAAACCAGGTGCTTCAGTCTGAAATTCAACAGCTGGAGCAGCAAATTCAAAGCATTGCGGGACAAGAATCCGAAATTGCTGCCCTCAAAGCGCGTCAAAAAGCGGTAGAAGATTTGCAGGCCGACCGCAATTTGCCCGTGTTTTTTTTGACCGATTTGGCACGGCTCATGCCCGAGGGCATGTACTTGACCAGCCTCAAGCAAACCGAGCAGATGGTGATGCTTCAAGGTGCGGCGCAGTCCAATGAACGGGTGTCGGAGTTTTTGCGCCACTTGGCCAACAGCTCGCCTTATTTTTCAAAGCCCGAGTTGGTGGAAATCACCACAGCCACCACCCCATTGAGTGCACGTGAAGCCCGCCGGGTGGCCAACTTTTCGATTAGGGTGCAGTTGCAGCGCACCCAATCGGGGCTTGTTACGCCGCCTACAGGGCCTGAAGGCCCCAAACCGTCCGCAGATTCCAAAGGTTTTCCAACCTTGTCTTTGGGCAATTTGCTGCCAGGGGTCAAGCCATGAGTGGGTCCTTCAACTCGCAAGCTCCTCAAGAGGCCAGAGCGACACAGGCACCGCAGGCACTCAGTTGGACCCAAATGGATGTGGGCGAGCTTTTGCGTGCAATGGGTGGGGCAAAATGGGCAGGGCAGCTTAAGGGGCTGGATCCTCAGAAGCCCCAAGAGTGGCCTGCTTTACCCAGATACCTGTTGCTGGTGGCCGTGGGCTTGGCTGTGGCGACGCTGTTGTGGTGGGTGTGGCTGTCCTCCACCTACGGCGCTTACCAGACCGAGGTGCTCAAGGAATCCCAACTGCGAGCAGAGTTCCAGAGCAAGCAAAACCAGGCCGTCAACCTGGACAGCTTGAAGTTGCAGCGCGAGCAGGTTTTTCAGTATGTGACGCAGCTGGAACAACAACTTCCCAGCACCTCGGACATCGGCATGTTGCTGGCCGACATCAACCAAGCCGGTCAGGGCCGCAGCTTGCAATTTGAATTGCTTCGGCCAGGTCAAGTGGTGCTCAGGGATTACCACGCTGAGCTGCCTATTGAGCTGAAGGTGAGTGGACGTTTTCACAATATTGGTTTTTTTGCCTCAGATGTGGCGCAGTTTTCCCGCATCGTCACACTCAACAACCTGAGCATCAGCACCGTCAAGGATCCGCAGGGCAAGGACACCACGATCAAAGATCAGGCCCTTGCAGCAGGTGCAGACAAAGGTGTGCTGCTGACCATGGAAGCCACGGCCAAAACCTTTCGCTACTTAGACGGGGAAGAACTCAAGGCGCAAAGCCTGAATAAGGCAGGCAAAAAATGAACTCTCCCGCATCTTTGGTTCGGTCTGGCTCAAACGCCTTGCTGCTGGCAACCGCTTGCTTGCTGATGCACGGATGCGGCGCGGACTCATCTGAAGACGTGCAGAAATGGATTGCCGAACAAAAGCTCAGCGCGCAGCCCTTGGCCACCCAAATCACGGAGCCTAAAAAGTTTGCGCCCGCACCCTATGTGCCGCAAGGGGAGCTGGACCCGTTCAATAAGGAAAAATTGGTGCGGTCATTGCGGCAAGAGGCTGCATCGAGTCCCCAGGCCCAACTGATCAATCCCGAGCTGGCGCGCCGCAAAGAGGCGTTGGAGTCTTTTCCGCTGGACTCTATGGAAATGGTGGGCAGCATGTCGCGCGCGGGCAAGCCGGTGGCGCTCATCAAGATCCAAAACACCCTGTATTCGGTGCGCCCTGGTCAGTACCTCGGGCCAAATTTTGGCCGGGTGACCCGGATCACCCCAAGCGAAGTGGTGCTGCGCGAACTGGTGGAAGAGGGCGCAGGTGAATGGGTGGAACGCATGGTGAGTTTGCAAATTCAAGAGAGGTCCCCATGAGTGTCAGATTCAATTGGATGGTGCTTGCAGCATGTGCGTTGATCCCGTTGTTTCCTAGGTCGCTGGTTCATGCTCAGGCCTTGAACAGCATCCAGTCGGTGCAGGCCTCGGTGCAGAGGGGCTTGGATGTGGTGAGGGTGGAGATGGCGCAGCCTTTGGCGGCGGCGCCCGCGGGGTGGAGTGTGCAAACGCCGCCCCGCATTGCGTTTGACTTCCCCGCCACCGCCAACGCTGGAGGACCTGCTTTTCAGGAACTGAATCTGGGCAATGTGCGCTCACTGGCGGTGGCGCAGGCGGGAGACAAAACCCGCTTGGTGCTGAACCTTAAAACCCCTGCGGCTTATCAAACGGTGCTCCAACACAATGCCGTCCTGATTTACCTGCAACCGCCGACAGACATGACCAAAGCTGCAACGGCGCCGCAAGCAGGTAGTCCTACGGCGATGACTGTTGCGGCTCATGAGGCTCAGCTGTCGCCTTTGATGGATGTGGACTTCCGCCTGGGCGCTCAAGGAGCGGGTCGGGTGGAGGTCAAGCTCTCCAACCCCCAGGTGGAGGTGGAGGTGCGCCAGCGTGGCCAGTCTTTGGTGGTGGAGTTTCAAAAGTCCAGCTTGCCCACCAATTTGAGACGCCGATTGGATGTGACCGACTTCAACACGCCGGTACAGTCGGTGTCCACCTCAGCGGAAGGCGACCGGGTGCGTATGTTGGTGGAGGCCAAAGGCGCTTGGGAACATACGGTGTTTCAAACCGACGGTGTGCTGGTGGTGGAAGTCAAGCCGCAGCGCATTGATCCGACCAAGCTCACTCAAGGACCGGGATACACCGGCGAGAAGTTGTCGCTGAATTTCCAAAACATTGAAATCCGTTCCTTGTTGCAGGTGATTGCCGACTTCACCAAGTTCAACATCGTCACCTCGGACTCCGTGACAGGCTCCGTAACCTTGCGTTTGCAGGACGTGCCCTGGGATCAGGCGCTGGACATCATTTTGCAAGCCAAGTCTTTGGGCATGCGCAAAAGCGGCAATGTGCTGTGGGTGGCGCCCAACGAAGAAATCGTGGTCAAAGAAAAGTTGGAGCGCGAGGCCTATTTGACTTTGGAGAGTTTGGAACCTCTGCGCACCCAATCGTTTCAGCTGAACTACGCCAAGGCGTCTGAGGTGTCCCGCCAACTGATGGGGCAACCCACTCAGGGCAGTGGCGCGGCATCCGGCAAATTGCTCAGCAGCCGCGGCAGTGTGATTGCCGAGCCCCGCACCAACCAGCTGTTTGTGACCGACGTTGTAGCCCGATTGGAGCAAGTGCGCGAGCTGATTCAAAAGCTGGATGTGTCGGTCAAGCAGGTCATGATTGAGGCGCGCATTGTGGAGGCTGATGATTCGTTTGGAAAAGCCATTGGCGTGCGATTGGGGGGTGGAGGAATCCCTGCCGGCGCTCCAACCACAACGCCCGGCGGGGTGAATTTCGGCGCCACCTACAGCGGCACCAGTGCCGGTGTCACGGCCGGAAACTTCATCAACATGCCCGCCACTGCTCCAACGGGCGTGTCCTTCATGAACGGTTCTGTGCCCGCTTTTGCCCTGTCCATCTTCAGCGAGGGGGCAGCACAGTTTTTAAACCTGGAGCTTTCAGCTCTGGAGGCCGACAACAAGGGCAAAGTGATTTCCAGCCCCCGCGTGATCACGGCCGACAAGGTGAAGGCTTTGATTGAGCAGGGCACCGAATTGCCTTATCAGGTAGCCACTTCAAGTGGAGCGACCTCCATTGCATTTCGCAAGGCCAACCTGAAGCTGGAGGTGACGCCTCAAATCACGCCGGAAGGCAGCATCATTTTGGAGCTGGATGTGAACAAAGACACAGTGGGTCAGTCCACTACGGCGGGTTTTGCCATTGACACCAAGCACATCCAAACCCAGGTGCTGGTGGAAAACGGCGGCACGGTCGTGATTGGCGGTATTTTCACGATGGACGAGGTCGACCAGGAAACCAAAGTGCCCATGTTGGGCGATGTGCCGGTGCTGGGCTGGTTGTTCAAGACCAAGTCCAAAAAATCCATCAAAAAAGAAATGCTGGTCTTCATCACGCCCAAAACCTTGGCAGAACGCACGGCTTCGCGCTGAACATACCCCCAATCTCTGGTTCATACTCGGGCTTTGTTTGAATTTAAAGCCCCCAAGCGGGCAAGGCAAGTGTGACGTGTTGATCAGTCTGGTGGGTTTGCCGGGCTCTGGCAAATCCACCGTGGGTCGCCAGTTGGCCAGGCGTTTGAAAGTTCCGTTTGTCGATGCCGATCAGGCGCTGGAAATGCGCTTGGGCTGCAGCATTCGCAGTTATTTTGAAATGCAGGGCGAAGAGCGCTTTCGCGACCAAGAAGCGCACATGATCGACGAACTGACGCAAGCCTTCCAAGGGGTGCTCTCCACAGGGGGTGGCGCGGTTTTGCGGGCGGCCAACCGCGCCTTTTTAAAAGAGCGCACCCTAGTGGTGTACCTGAAATCCACCCCCGATGAACTGTTCAAGCGCTTGCGACACGACAAGCAGCGTCCCCTGCTGCAAGTGGCCGACCCGCAAGCGCGGCTGAAGGAGCTGTTTGAAGTCCGCGACCCCCTGTACCGCGAAACTGCCCACTTTGTGATTGAAACCGGCCGCCCCAATGTCTCGCATTTGGTCAATATGATTCAAATGCAGCTCGAACTGTCGCCCCCACCCACACCAAAGGCCCCATCTGACCAAGGCCACTCGCCTAAACTTGACTGAATTTTGCTGACCTGTTTTTTGGCCTGAGGACATCACTTGACCGTCAATTCTTTACACCCTTTGCCCCCCAAACCTTTTAGCGTGGTGCGCATTGAACTGGGTGATCGCAGTTACGACATCGTCATTGGCACGGGTCTGATTCACCAAGCTTCCAGTTACGCAGGTTTGCCTGCAGCTCGGCAGGCTTGGGTGGTGACCAACAACACGGTGGGTCCTTTGTACGCCGCAGGTGTAAAAGCCGCGCTGCGGGCGCACTATGCCCAAGTGCATGTGCTGGAACTGCCTGATGGCGAGGCTTACAAAAACGCCGACACCCTGAATCTGATTTTTGATGCTTTGCTGCAGCACGCTGCCGACCGCAAAACCGTGCTCTTTGCGCTGGGTGGTGGTGTGGTGGGCGACATGACCGGCTTTGCAGCCGCTTGTTTCATGCGAGGTGTGCCCTTTGTGCAGTTGCCCACCACCTTGCTGGCACAGGTGGATTCGTCGGTGGGGGGCAAAACCGCCATCAACCACCCGCTGGGCAAAAACATGATCGGTGCGTTCTACCAGCCCCAACGTGTGTGGTGCGACCTGGACACCCTGCGCACCTTGCCACCGCGAGAGTTGGCGGCAGGTCTGGCCGAGGTCATCAAATACGGCCCCATAGCCGATATGGCATTTATGGACTGGATTGAGGCGCACATGCCTGATTTGGTGGCGCGCGACGCGGATGCTCTCGCCTATGCGGTGCAGCGCAGCTGCGAAATCAAGGCCCATGTGGTGGGGCAAGACGAGCGTGAATCCGGCTTGCGCGCCATCTTGAACTTTGGCCACACCTTTGGCCACGCCATTGAAGCCGGTATGGGTTATGGGCAGTGGTTGCATGGCGAGGCCGTGGGTTGCGGCTTGGTGATGGCAGCAGAGTTGTCACTGCGTTTGGGCTTGATTGATGCGGCATTTGCCCAGCGCATCCGCCGTATGGTGGCCGCAGCCGGACTGCCAACGGTAGGGCCCATCTTGCCCGGCGCTGACAACGCCGAGCGCTACATGGCCCTGATGCGCGTGGACAAAAAAGCCGAGGATGGCGAAATTCGGTTTGTGGTGATCGATGCACCGGGCCGCGCTGCCGTGCGCCCCGCCCCTGATGCGCTGGTGCGCGAGGTGATTGATGCCTGCTGCTTACGCGAGTGAACCGAAGCGCTCGCGTGGGCGGCGCTATCCCGAGCCCGCACCGCCCACCCGAACCGAATACCAGCGCGACCGCGACCGCATCGTCCATTCCACCGCGTTCAGGCGGCTGGTTTACAAAACCCAAGTCTTTCTGAACCACGAAGGCGATTTGTTTCGCACCCGCCTGACGCACTCGCTGGAAGTGGCGCAACTGGGGCGTTCCATAGCCCGATCCTTGGCGCTGAACGAAGACTTGGTAGAAGCCATTGCGCTGGCGCACGACTTGGGCCACACCCCCTTTGGGCACGCAGGGCAAGACGCCTTGAACGACTGCATGTCAGGCCATGGCGGTTTTGAGCACAACCTGCAAAGCCTGCGGGTTGTGGACTACCTTGAAGTCCGCTACCCTGCATTTGACGGCTTGAACCTCACTTTTGAAACCCGCGAAGGCGTGCTCAAACATTGTTCGCGTGCCAACGCCGAGCGCCTGGAGGCGGCAGAGCCCCAGGGTGTAGCTCACCGATTTTTGGCGCGCACCCAACCCAGTCTAGAAGCCCAGTTGTGCAATTTGGCAGATGAAATTGCCTACAACGCGCACGACATTGACGACGGCGTGCGCTCAGGCCTTATCACCATGGAGCAGCTTCAGGCGGTGCCCTTGTTTGAAAACTTTAGGCTTCAGACCCTTCAGGAATTTCCGCAGCTGCTGGAGCAGCGGTCGCACCGCAAGCTCCTTTACGAATCCATTCGCCGCATGCTCAGTGCGCAGGTGTACGACGTGATCTACAGCACCCAAGAAGTTCTTAATGCCCACACCTTGCCGGATGCTCAAGCGGTGCGCCAGTGTCCGCCATTGGTGTGCTTTAGTGCCGCCATGCGCGAACAATCCACCGAGCTCAAACAGTTTTTGTATGCCAATTTGTACCGGCACCCCCAAGTCATGGCCACTACAGCGCAAGCGCGGCAGGTCATTCGAGATTTGTTTGAGGTGTACCGCCAACGCCACACCGAAATGCCCATGGCCTTTGCCGAGCGTGCCCAGCAAGCCCTATCTGAGGGCGGCATGCTGAGGGTGGTTTCGGACTTTATTGCCGGTATGACCGATCGTTTTGCCTGGCGCGAGCATGAACGCCTAACGGGCTTGAGGCTGCTTGCATGAGCCTTCACCGCGCGCGCTGGGTGGTGGGGGCGGGAGTATGCGCAGCCCTGCATGTGTGCAAATTACCGCCCGCTTTGCCCCTGTTGCAAACCGAGCTGGGTATCAGCTTGGTGCAGGCGGGGTTTTTGTTGTCGTTCGTGCAGCTGGCCGGAATGTCCTTGGGCTTGTTGGTGGGTCTGATGGCTGACCGTTGGGGTTTGCGGCGCAGCCTGCTGTGGGGCTTGGTGCTTTTGGGTGTGGCGTCGGTTTTAGGGGTTTGGGCCCATTCGGTATGGGCGCTCTTGGGCTTGCGCGCAGTGGAAGGGCTGGGGTTCTTGTTGGTCACCATGCCCGCACCCGCCTTGATCAGGCGACTGGTCCCAGTGCAACGCATGAGCGCCATGCTGGGCTGGTGGGGCACCTTCATGCCCCTGGGGGCCATGCTGGCATTGCTGCTGGGGCCGTGGTGGATGGGCCTTGTGGGTTGGCAGGGTTTGTGGCTCACACTGGGGGTGTTGACCCTGGGTGTGGTGCTTAGGCTTTGGCTGCTGTTGCCTGCCGATGTGGGAGTTGGGGCCGGTAAAGATTCCCGAAATGAGGCCAGTAATGACCCAACAAGTGCTGCGGATTGGTGGTTGCGCTTGTCCCAAACGCTCACCCAAGCCGGGCCTTGGCTGGTGGCGGGGTGCTTTGCGGTCTATTCATGCCAATGGATGGCGGTGATTGGTTTTTTGCCCACTATCTACCTGCAAGCGGGTTACAGCACAGACAGCACTGCGCTGCTCACCGCCGTGGTGGCGGGCAGCAATATGCTGGGTAATGTGGCTTCCGGCTGGTTGCTGGGGCGCGGCATAGCTGCTCGAAGCGTGTTGTGGATGGGCTTTGGCGTCATGGGTCTGGGCACGATAGGCGCATATTCGGGGGTCTTGGGCGCGCTGCCACTTGAGATGGAGTTGGCGGGGCGTTTTGTGTCGGTGCTGTTGTTTTCAGCCGTGGGTGGGGTGGTTCCTGGCACGCTTTACACCTTGGCGGTGCGGGTGGCTCCGAATGAGCGCACCATTTCCACGACGGTGGGGTGGATGCAGCAATGGTCCGCTCTGGGACAGTTTTCTGGCGCACCGCTGGTGGCCGCCACGGCAGCTTTCATGGGTGGCTGGCAGTGGACTTGGTGCATCACCGCAGCTTGTGCCTGCGTGGGCCTGGTGCTGGCGTGGCGCCTTGGTCAGCGGGGGCAGGCATGAACTCCAAAACGTCCAAGTCAGCGCTTCAAAAAGTGCAGCCCAAGCTTCAATCACCTCTGATGGATTTGGAATTGCGCGAGGGGCAGTCGCTTGAGCTTTTAAAAGAACTGCACATCCTCACCCGTGACGGCAAGCTCAACCAAGACTCTCGCCGCAAGCTCAAGCAGGTCCAGCATTTGTTTCAATTTATTGAAAAAATTCTGCTCGAACTGCAAGATGAGCATAAGCATGTTTTAACCCTAGCGGACCATGGGGCGGGCAAATCGTATTTGGGTTTTGTGTTGTACGACCTGTTTTTTAAACCCCAACAGGTCGGCCATGTATACGGCATTGAGTCCCGCTCGGACTTGGTGGCTCAAGCGCAAGTTTTGGCCCAGCGTTTGGGTTTTGAGCGCATGACGTTCTTAAACCTCACTGTGGCGCAGGCCAGCCACAGCCCGGATTTGCCGCAGCGGCTGGATGTGGTCACGGCCTTGCATGCTTGTGACACCGCCACCGACGATGCCTTGGCCTTTGGGTTGCTCAAAAAGGCCCGCTGGATGGTGCTCGTGCCTTGTTGCCAAGCCGAGGTGGCGCGCCATTTGAATTCGGGTAAAGCCTTGTCTTTGGCGCGAACCAGCTTGGCTGAACTTTGGCGGCACCCCTTGCACACCCGCGAAATGGGCAGCCACTTGACCAATGTCATGCGCTGCCTGTACCTGGAGGCTTGTGGCTACCAAGTCACCGTGACCGAGCTGGTGGGTTGGGAGCACAGCATGAAAAACGAGCTCATATTGGCCCGTTGTACCGGCCAGACCAAACGGGCATCTGCCCGGCGTTTGAGAGCCATTCTTGAAGAGTTTGGCCTTCAAGAGCTGGCGGCGGTGCGCTATCCCCTCTTGGATGCCGCGCCAAATACTTGAGGCGCAAGAATTGAAGTTAAAAATAAAAGGTCTTGCTCCATGTCAGCCCGTTCGGCCAGCTCGAACGTTATGCTTGTATCTGTCAATTTGGAGGAACTGAAGTGATGTCTTGCTCCCTGAAAACTTCGATCTTGTCTTTACTGGTGGTGGTCTTGGCGGCTTGTGCCTCCAGCAGTCCTGATGTGATTCGCCGTGATGACGCCCAGCGCTTGTCCCTTGTAGAAGACGCCGTGGTGGTTTTGGTGCGTGAGGTGAAGGTGGAAAGCGGTCAAACTGGCATTGGCGCGGCCACCGGCGGTGTGGTGGGCGGCATAGCAGGTTATGGTGGCGGCTCCAATCAACGCGAAGGTCAGATCATTGGGGTGCTGGCTGCTGTGGCCGGTGCTGCTGCTGGTAACGCTATTGAACGAATGAGCAACCGCGAAGACGCCCTTGAAATTGTGGTGCAGCTTAAAAATGGCGAGCGTCGCGCCGTGGTGCAAGCCAAGGGTGCTGAAGTGTTTGCCCCAGGAGATGCCGTTTTGTTGGTGACCAGCAGCGGTAGGGTGCGCGTCTCCAAAGCTGTGACAGCTCCTGCAGCCTCTGCCAAACCTTAACGTTCTGCACCTTTATGGCCCGTTTGCCCAGGTTGACGGTTGCGGGCCATGTGCATCATGTGATTCATCGCGGCAACAACCGTCAGGTCGTGTTTGCTTCCGCTGAAAACCGCTTGTTTTTTTTGGGGCTTTTAGATCAATACGCCCGAGCCCTTGATGTGGCGGTTCATGGCTATGTGCTCATGAACGACCACTTTCACCTGCTCCTGACCCCTGGAACTCCTGAAGGCGTTACTCAATTGATGCAAGCCATCGGCCGTCGCTATGTCAGGTATTTCAACGCCCTGCAGGGCCGCAGTGGCACCTTGTGGGAGGGGCGCTTTCGCTCCACGGTACTAGAAGCCGCTACCCAAGTGTTGCCCTGTATGGCCTACATGGACCTTAACCCGGTGCGCGCTGGCTTGGTGGCTCAGCCGCAAGACTTTGCTTGGTCCAGCTACCGGCATTACGCCGGGCTGAAGCCCGACAAGCGGCTGACCCCACCTGCGCCCTACTGGGATTTGGGCAACACGCCTTTTGCCCGTGAAGCCGCATACTGCAGCTTTGTGCAATCTGGAATTGGTCCACAACAAGTGCAAGCACTAACATACGCTACTTTACAAGGATGGGCTTTGGGCAGCGACGCCTTTTTAAGCCAGCTTGAAGAGCTGGTGCCGAGGCGGGTGCGCCTATCCAAAGCTGGTCGCCCTGCCCGCACTGCCTAGCTGATCCTTGAATTTTGATGTGTCCCCAATTAAATTTCTAACATTAGCTTATTCTTTTAAATAGTATCTGACCCTAATTTAAATTGCTTGGCATTGTTGTTGCAGTGCACTATGCTCTGCGTCGCTGTTATTTTCGGCGACCAACTTTTAATGTTTTTGCAGCTGCTGCACCATGATCCTGATTGAAACTCAGCTGCGTTTTCTCCTCAGGAGCCTGTGATGACCCAAGCCACCGAAATTCAACATTTACAAGACCAAGGGTTGTACTCGGCCGTACACGAGCACGACGCTTGTGGCGTGGGCTTTGTGGCGCACATCAAAGGAGTGCGCTCGCACGATATCGTGAGCGGTGCACTCAAAATTTTGGAAAACCTAAACCACCGTGGTGCAGTAGGTGCAGATGCCCTGATGGGAGACGGAGCAGGCATCTTGATTCAGTTGCCTGATGCCCTGTACCGCCAAGAAATGGCGGCCAGCGGTGTGGCCCCAGACGGATCAGTGGGTGTGCAGTTGCCGCCCCCCGGCGAATACGGCGTGGGCATGATGTTTATGCCTAAAGAGCATGCCTCGCGTATGGCGTGCGAACAAGAAATGGAACGCGCCATCAAGGCTGAAGGCCAGGTGCTTTTGGGCTGGCGTGACGTACCCGTGAACCGCGATATGCCGATGTCGCCCACCGTGCGTGAGAAAGAACCCGTCATCCGCCAGGTGTTTGTCGGTCGGGGTGCCGATGTGATCGTGCAGGACGCCTTGGAGCGCAAGCTGTACGTCATCCGCAAAACCGCGAGTGCCGCCATCCAGCATCTGAACTTGGTGCACGGCAAGGAGTACTACGTGCCCAGTATGTCCAGCCGCACCGTGGTGTACAAAGGCTTGTTGCTAGCCGATCAGGTGGGCACCTACTATCTGGATTTGCAGGACGCTCGTTGTGTGTCGGCCTTGGGCTTGGTGCATCAGCGTTTCTCTACGAACACGTTCCCCGAATGGCCGTTGGCCCACCCCTACCGTTATGTGGCGCACAACGGTGAAATCAACACCGTCAAGGGCAATTACAACTGGATGAAAGCCCGCGAAGGGGTCATGTCTTCCCCCGTGCTGGCGGCCGACCTTAAAAAGCTCTACCCCATCAGTTTTGCCGATCAGTCCGACACCGCCACCTTTGACAATTGCCTGGAACTTTTGACCATGGCGGGCTACCCGATCAGCCAAGCGGTCATGATGATGATTCCAGAACCTTGGGAACAACATGCCCACATGGACCCCCGCCGCCGGGCCTTTTATGAGTACCACGCGGCCATGCTGGAGCCTTGGGATGGTCCTGCTTCCATTGTGTTCACCGATGGTCGCCAGATTGGCGCCACCCTAGACCGCAATGGTCTGCGACCCTCGCGTTACTGCATCACCGATGACGATTTGGTGATCATGGGTTCTGAGTCTGGCGTGCTGCCCGTGCCGGAGCACAAAATTGTGCGCAAGTGGCGCTTGCAGCCTGGAAAAATGTTCTTGATCGATCTCGATCAAGGCCGCATGATCGATGACGAAGAGCTCAAGGCCAACCTGGCCAACAGCAAGCCCTACAAGCAGTGGATTGAAAACTTGCGCATCAAGTTAGACGACTTGGTGGTTGAGGAGCGTCGCACCCACCCAGCCCATGAGACCAGTGAAGACGCCGTGCATTCATTCAAAGAGCCCCAGCGCGTTACCGATAGGGTGAGCTTGCTCGACCGACAACAAGCCTTTGGGTTCACCCAAGAAGACATCAAGTTTTTGATCGCCCCCATGGCCGCCGCAGGCGAAGAGGGAATAGGCTCCATGGGCAACGACAGCCCATTGGCCGTGTTGTCCGACAAAAACAAACCGCTTTACAACTACTTCAAGCAGTTGTTTGCGCAGGTGACCAATCCGCCGATTGACCCCATACGCGAAGCCATAGTGATGTCGCTGGTTTCCTTTATTGGCCCTAAACCCAATTTGCTGGACATCAACCAAGTCAACCCGCCCATGCGCCTAGAGGTCAGCCAGCCCATTTTGGACTTTGCCGACATGGCCAAGCTGCGCGACATTGAGCAGCACACCCAAGGCAAGTTCCGCAGCTACACCTTAGACATTACCTACCCCCTGTCTTGGGGCGACGAAGGCGTGGAGGCCAAGCTGGCATCCCTCTGCGCCGAAGCGGTGGACGCCATCAAGGGCGGCCACAACATCTTGATTATGAGCGACCGGCATATTTCGGCCACGCAAGTGGCGATTCCAGCGTTGTTGGCCTTGTCGGCCATTCACCAGCATTTGGTGGGTGAGGGCTTGCGCACTACGGCCGGACTGGTGGTGGAAACGGGCACTGCGCGAGAGGTACATCACTTTGCAGTTCTTGCAGGCTACGGTGCTGAGGCGGTTCACCCTTACCTTGCCATGGAAACCCTTCAAGAGTTGCATGCCAGCTTGCCCGGTGACCTGAGTGCTGACAAAGCCATTTACAACTACATCAAGGCCATTGGCAAGGGCTTGTCCAAAATCATGTCCAAGATGGGGGTGTCGACCTACATGAGCTACTGCGGCGCCCAGCTGTTTGAGGTCATTGGCATCAATAGTGAAACCGTTCGCAAGTACTTCACAGGCACGCCCAGCCGCGTCGAAGGCATAGGCGTTTTTGAAATACAGGAAGAGGCCATTCGCACCCATATAGCCGCTTTTGGTCAAGACCCCGTGCTGCAGACCATGCTGGAAACTGGTGGCGAATACGCTTGGCGAGCCCGCGGCGAAGAGCACATGTGGACACCTGATGCCATTGCCAAGTTGCAGCACAGCACGCGTGCCAACAATTGGAGCACCTACAAAGAGTACGCTCAGATCATCAACGACCAAAGCCGCCGCCACATGACGCTGCGTGGGTTGTTTGAATTCAAACTAGACCCTTCCAAAGCCATTTCGGTGGACGAAGTGGAGCCTGCCTCAGAGATTGTCAAGCGCTTTGCCACCGGGGCCATGTCCTTGGGCTCCATTTCCACTGAGGCACATGCCACTTTGGCTGTGGCCATGAACCGCATTGGAGGCAAGAGCAACACCGGTGAGGGCGGTGAGGACCCTGCCCGCTACCGTAACGAGCTCAAGGGCATTCCTATTGCGCAGGGCGCCTCACTCAAGAGCGTCATTGGTGAATCGCGAGTGGAAGTCGATATGCCACTGCAGGCAGGGGATTCCTTGCGTTCCAAAATCAAGCAGGTGGCCTCGGGCCGCTTTGGGGTGACGGCAGAATATTTATCCAGTGCCGATCAAATACAAATCAAGATGGCCCAAGGCGCCAAGCCCGGCGAAGGCGGGCAACTGCCCGGCGGCAAGGTGTCGGAGTACATCGGTATGTTGCGGTATTCGGTGCCGGGCGTGGGCTTGATATCGCCACCGCCTCACCACGACATTTATTCCATTGAAGACTTGGCTCAACTCATCCACGACCTGAAAAACGTGGCACCGCATGCCAGCATCAGCGTCAAGCTGGTGTCTGAAATTGGGGTGGGCACCATCGCCGCGGGTGTGGCCAAGTGCAAGAGCGACCACGTGGTGATTGCCGGGCACGACGGTGGCACTGGCGCATCGCCTTGGTCGTCCATCAAGCATGCCGGCAGCCCATGGGAAATTGGTTTGGCTGAAACCCAGCAAACCTGGTGCTCAACCGTTTGCGCGGTCGGATCCGCGTTCAGGCCGATGGCCAAATGAAAACCGGACGCGATGTGGTGATTGGCGCCCTGCTAGGTGCCGATGAATTCGGTTTTGCCACCGCGCCGCTGGTGGTGGAGGGCTGCATCATGATGCGCAAATGCCACCTCAACACCTGTCCAGTGGGTGTGGCCACGCAAGACCCCGTGCTGCGCGCCAAG
>Ga0214923_10002588_pt1 | contig 23790 bp, 25 predicted proteins | sample LL1510_MetaG_FD_177993 | JGI IMG/M metagenome (GOLD analysis project Ga0214923, IMG submission 177993) | Freshwater microbial communities from Lake Lanier, Atlanta, Georgia, United States - LL-1510 | ecosystem: Environmental > Aquatic > Freshwater > Lake | place: USA: Georgia | collected...
AAGTCGTCGCAACCCCAGCACTTGGCGCCGCCTCGGGAGCTTTTGTTTTCTCCTTTGCCTTTGCTTTGGCGGAAGCTTTGGCCGGAGCTTTTACCGACGCTTGCAGGACTTCCTCGCGCTGCGTTTGCACGTCAGCCTCCTTTGCTGGATTTTTGCTCCTGCTCGCAGGCGTTGCCTTCGCCGCTGCTTTGGCCGTTGTGACAGACTTAAGGGGCCGAGCGCTTGCGCCAGTCTGAGCGGGTTCACCGGCTCGCTTTGCCGTTTGAGCCGCCTTTTTCCGCTTTGCCGGGACCAATGGGTCCGTGGCCGAAGTCGACGGAGCGGCGGTAGATTTTGGATGAGCAGGCATGAACGATTCCCAAAACGTCACGACGAAGCGCCGCACCGAGTCCTTCGCGGACTTTCGCAGCGTAACCTTTGATTATAACCGCAGTGTCAAGTCAGACTGATTTCTCCGGCCCGAATCGCGCGCCTTTGCGCCATCAAGTCCTCATAGCGCGAACGCGAAGCCGTGGTTTCCAAACCCTCGCGGACCACTTGGTCGATCAATTCCCTGATCCTTTGATCAGCAAGTTGCAGTAACGCGCCTTGATACTCGCTCGATGCGGCCTGTCCATCGATCAGCATCGCCCAGGCCATGGCGCGGCTCAAACGCTGCCGCCATGGCGTCCAGCGCTCAGGATCCCGAGCGCAAAGCTTATCCAAACGCAGACTCATCCCTGCCAAATCGGCTTCCTCCTGGTCTGCACCCGAGCGATCAAGACGAATCGCTTCCACCACAATATCTGGCCAAAACATTTCAAGCGCGGAGCGATCGCGCAGCGTGATTGCCGGAAAGCGCAGCAACAACACGATCGCCTTTTCCGTCAGGCCAATGGCCTCATGGCGCGGTGCAATCAGCTGTGGTTGCCGCAATCCATAGCTGCTTGCGCGTTGACTTCTTGCCCCTTGCGCCCCGCTTGCGCCTCTGCTGGCTTCCAGATCCCCAGGCCGAACTGAAGCAGGCAAGGAGCCATCGGCGCGAGCCTCTGGCTGCGTTTGCACAAGGACATCGCGATAACTCTGATGACGTTTTGCCTGCTTTGCAAGCTGTTGTTGCAGCAACTGATTGAGCTCGTTCACGCTGATGCGAACTCGCTCGGCCAACTCCCGGCTCAGTTGCATTCTCAAAGCTGCCAGCGGCAATTGCGCAACCAGCGGAATCGCCGCGGCAAGCAGCGAAGACCGATCCTCAGCACTGTCTTGCCCGTGCAAGCTGAGGAGTTCGCGCATCAGGAAAGCCGACAAAGGTTCTGTCGACTCAAGCGCTTTGGCCACTCCCTGCACGCCTTCAAGCCTCACAAAGCTGTCGGGGTCGTGTTCAGCCGGCAGAAACAAAAACTCGAAACGTTTACCGTCGACCGCGTGCGGCAAGGCAGTATTCAAAGCCTTCCATGCAGCGCGCCGACCGGCAGCATCGCCATCAAAACAAAAAACCACCCGGTCAACCAGCTTTAAGAGTTTGGCCAGATGCTCGCTGCTGGTTGCGGTTCCCAGTGTTGCGACCGCGAAATCGACACCATGATGCGCAAGCATCACCACGTCCATATAGCCCTCAACCACCAAAACCTGGTTTTCACGCCTCAACCCGTCGCGCGACTCGAAAAGCCCATAGAGCTCGCGCCCTTTGGAGAACAAAGGCGTTTCGGGCGAGTTGAGATACTTGGGTTCGCCCTGATCGATCACCCGCCCGCCAAAACCGATGACCTGACCTCGCGGGTTTCGAATCGGAAACATGATCCGATCTCGAAAGCGATCCCAGCATTCGCGTTGATCACGCTTGCCCTGGGGCTGCTCGGCGGCTTCGGCGTCGGCACTTCGTTCGATGACCAAGCCGGCAGTCACAAGCAGGGGCGAACGGTACTCGGCAAAACAGGCCTCAAGCGCATGCCAGCCGCTTGGCGCATAGCCTAAAGCGAAGCGCGCTGCGCTACGGCCATCGAGTCCGCGCAAGCGCAGGTATTGAATCGCGCGGTCGGCGTCTTTGAGTCGCTCACGGTAAAAGTTTGCGGCCTTGGTCATCGACTCGAGCAAGGCTTTGCGCTCGTCGATCGCTTCTTTGGGCTGGCCATCGCGCTCTCTCGGCACGGTGAGCCCTTGTTGCTGGGCAAGGCTTTCGATCGCCTCCACATAGCCCATGCCCACATGCTCCATCAAAAATCCAATCGCAGATCCATGCGCGCCGCAGCCAAAGCAGTGATAAAACTGCTTGCTCGGACTGACGGTGAACGAGGGCGTTTTCTCGCCATGAAAGGGACAAAGACCGCTATAGTTTGCGCCGGCTTTTTTCAGCCGCAGATGGGCGCTGACCACCTCAACGATGTCAGTTCGATCGAGCAGTTCTTGAATGAAGGCCTGGGGAATCACAGCGCAACAAGCATAGCAAGGCGGACTTCGACCACGTCGAGCCTCACCGGTGCGCGCGAGCGATGAAACCCTGGACGAAGCTTAACGGCTCAGACGCAGCTTGACTTGCTGGGAGACGGCAGACAAATCGGCCCGCCCTGCGAGTGCTGCCTTGACCTGCGCCATGACCTTACCCATGGCTGCGGGCCCTGTTTCTGACGCGTCTAGCAGCGCTTGCTCAATCACCGCTTCGATTTCCGAAGCGTCGGCAGCCCGGGGCATGTAGGCTTGCAGGATCAGGATTTCGGCCTGTTCTTTATCGGCAAGGTCCTGGCGCGAGGCAGCCTGATAAGCCTCGATTGAATCTTTGCGCTGTTTAATCAGCTTATCGGTGATCGAAACGATCGCTGCATCGTCAAGCAGCAAGCGTTCGTCCACTTCCTTTTGTTTGATCGCTGCCAGCAGCATACGGATGGTCAGCAGGCGTTCTTGATCGCGACTGCGCATCGCTGACTTCATATCCTCCTGGATACGCTCTTTTAAACGCATGGTGCGCAAAAGTCAGCGCTCAGTACTTGCGTTTGGGCAGCATCATGCTCCGGATACGTTTGTAGTGACGCTTCACCGCAGCAGCCTTTTTTCGCTTGCGCTCGGCCGTGGGTTTTTCATAAAACTCCCGGGCTCGCAGCTCAGTAATGATTCCGGTCTTTTCAATGGTGCGCTTGAAGCGACGCAGTGCGACATCAAAGGGCTCGTTTTCCTTGACTCGGATAATCGGCATAGATTTATCACTCGTTTTACTTGAGATAGCCTTCTAGTATAACCGATATTGCGCGCGCTGCACTCCAAGCGGACGACCAAGCCCATTGAAAGTTATAGCCGCCCAGCCACCCGGTGACGTCAACCACCTCACCGATAAAGAACATGCCAGGGTGCTTGAAGGATTGCATGCTGCGCGGATCGAGTTCTTGCACCTCTACACCGCCTGCTGCCACCTCGGCTTTTTTCCAGCCCTCGGTGCCACTGGGCTGAAGACGGTCACGCAAGAGGACCTCGCCAAGCCGACGGATTGCGCGGTCAGGCCATTGCTGGATCGGAGCACTCAGATCGGGCAGCCGCGCACCGGAGGGGCCGAAGCGTTGCTGCAAAAACCGCTTGGGCATGGCAAGCGCCGGATCGGAACCGTTGAGCATGCGCTCGGGGTTGAACGCCACAAGCGCCTTACGCTTGACCCAGTCCTCGGCAAAGTCGGCCGCCAGGCTTGCCGGCGCCCACCGCACATCGATGGCTTGATCCTCGGACCAATACGAAGACAGCTGCAAAATCGCCGGTCCCGACAAACCGCGATGGGTAAACAAGAGATCCTCATCGAAGGCTGGCGCATGGCTCTGCCCGGACAGACTGACCCGCACCGGCATCGACACGCCGGCAAGCGACGCCTCTGAAGTCCAGGGGGTTTGCACAATCAGCGGAACCAAGGCGGGGCGCGGTGGCACCACCGCGAGCCCCATCGAACGGGCCAGAACCTGTCCCCAATCGCTTGCCCCGATTGCCGGAATCGACGGCCCACCGCTTGCGATCACCAGCATGCGGCATGAGAGGCTGCCGGCGTCGCTCTCAAGGATGAAACCCGTTTCTGCTGTTGCATGGCGAACCGCGTGAACCCTTGTGGACATCAGCCGCTTGGCGCCAGCGGCCTGAGCGCGGGCATCAAGCCAGCGAATGACCGCGTTGCTGCCTTGATCACAAAAGAGCTGCCCACGATGCTTTTCGTGCACCGATAAGCCATCGCGCCGAAAAGCACTTAAAAAGGCCTCGGGTCCGAATCCGGCCAGCGCTTGTCGCGCAAAGCGGGGCTCTCGGCCCAGGTAGCGCTCAAGCCTGCCGGCTTCCAGATTGGTGATGTTGCAGCGCCCACCGCCCGAGATCCGAACTTTTTCAGCCAGTTTGGCGCTGTGATCAAGCAGCAGCACCCGAAATCGGCCCGGAGGCAGACTGCCGGCGAAAAATAGCCCTGCTGCGCCTGCGCCCACCACGATCACATCATGCATCATCGGGTCCATGCTGGTTTTAGGTCTTGAAACATCCTGTGACGATACCGGGGTTGCCTTGTTGGACAGCGACCGCGGTATTCTCGCGCAAGCCTTGCACTCGCAAGTGGCGATGCATGAGCGTTATGGGGGCGTGGTCCCCGAGCTTGCCTCAAGGGATCACTTCGCGCGCTTAAGTCCGATGATCTTGCGCTGTATGCAAGACGCCGCTCTCCCCTTGAGCGAGCTTGATGCGGTGGCCTGGACCCAGGGACCGGGGCTGGCCGGGGCCTTGCTTGTGGGAGCCTCCGTGGGCAGCGCCCTGGCGTTGAGTCTTGGCGTGCCGGGACTCGGCATCCATCATCTCGAAGGGCATCTGCTCTCGCCGCTGCTAGACGATGCGCCGCCATCCTTCCCCTTTGTTGCGCTGCTTTGTTCGGGCGGTCACACGCAGCTGATGCGGGTCAAAGCGCTTGGCCAGTATGAATTGCTTGGCGATACGCTGGATGACGCCGCAGGCGAAGCTTTTGATAAGAGCGCGAAAATGATGGGCCTGGGCTACCCTGGCGGCCCGGCGATTGCCGCGCTTGCGCAAGGCGGCAACCCCTTAAGTCATGCGTTCCCGCGTCCGATGCTGCGCTCAGGCGATCTGGACTTTAGCTTCAGCGGCTTAAAAACCGCTGTTCGCACCAAGCTGGCAGCATTGGGGGTGCGGCAAGACGATAGCGCTTCGATGGCAGCGCTCAGCGCGGGTCAACGCCAAGATCTTGCAGCCAGCTTGCAAGCAGCGATTTGCGAAGTCCTGGTCAGGAAGTCGATGGCTGCCATGGCTCAAACCGGCGAGCAGCGACTGGTCATCGCCGGGGGTGTGAGCGCCAATCGCGAACTCAGACGGCAGCTTGGCCAAGCCTGCGAGCGCCAGGGCATCAGCCTGCATTTCCCGGCGCTGCATCTTTGTACCGACAATGGCGCGATGATCGCGCTTGCAGCAGCCCTGCGTTTTGCGCGCGGCGAAGGGCTGCGTGGCCTTGAGCTTGCCAGCGTCGGCGCCGCCGTTCGCCCCCGCTGGCCTTTAGAGACCCTCAACGAGCCAGGCTGCACCCCGAACGCCTGAAGCGTCACCGTGTTGCGCAGGCCTGAGCAAGGTTTTGGGGCGACGGTTTGAAAAAACCCAGGTCTGCCAGCGCAAGGGGATTTCGGTGTAAAGCGAGTCGATACGGCTGAGCCCTCCGCCCAGGACAATGATTTGTGGATCGATGATGTTGATCACCATGGCCAGCGCCCTCGCCAGGCGATCGTAGTAGCGCTCAAGCGCAGCGGCGGCTTTCGGGTCGGACAAGGCCAGTTGTGCGTTGCCGTCGTCGCGGCCGATGTCGGCTGCAAGTGCTGGTCCGCTCAAAAAGCATTCGATGCAGGCCTGCTGCGAGCACCAACATGTCGGCCCAGGCGATTCAGCCCAATCCTGTCGTGGCCAGGGCAAGCTCACATGACCCCATTCGCCGGCAAGACCGCCCGCACCCTCCCAGAGTTTGCCGTTCACCACAAGGCCTGCGCCCACGCCGGTCCCTAAAATCACGGCAAAGACGCTGCCAAAACCTGCTGCCGCCCCATCAGCAAACTCGGACATGGCCAGGCAATTGGCATCGTTGGCAATCACAACGCGCTGGCCGAGCAGCGATTGCAAATCGTTGCGCATCGATCGGCCAATCAACCAGGTTGAATTCGCGTTGCGCACGATGCCATCTTCATCGAGCGAGCCGGGTATGCCAATCCCAACGCTGCATGCACTTGCCTGCGGATGCGCTTGACGCGCCGCGCGCAAAAGCGCCGCAATTTGATCGAGGCTCGCGCGGTAGTCACCTTTGGGCGTGGACACTCGATGCCCCCAAATCGGCAGCCCCTGCGGATCGAGCAAAATCGCCTCGGTTTTGGTGCCGCCCAGGTCAACACCAAAGCGAAACGCATCCTGCACCATGGCTATTGATGTGGTGGACCTTTCCATCAGGCTCGCTTTCAGACGCTGGCTAGACCTCGGGATCGGTTTGTTCCTTGGAAGCTTGCCCGATTTTCGACTCCTCACCCCTCAGCAGCTTCACGATATTGGGACGGTGCCGCAGCACAAGCAAGCCGCTCATCAAACTCACCCCCAGCACCAAGTCCCAGCCGCCATGAAAAAAATAGGCAAACGCAGGCGCAAAAAAAGCCGCGGTCAAGGCTGCCAGTGAGGAGTAGCGGAAGACGTAGGCTGTTGTTAACCAGGTCAGGACGGTGGCCAGACCCATCCAGGGCTGAAGCACCAGCAAGACACCGGCCGCGGTCGCAACGCCCTTGCCTCCTTGGAAGCGGTGCCACAGTGGAAACAAATGCCCCAGAAAGGCTGCCAAACCCACGACAGCGAGTCCGGCCATGCCCTGCTGATGCAGCTTTTCCGTAGCGGCCGCAAGCGCCACAGCCAACACGCCTTTGCCGGTATCGCCAAGCAGCGTCAAAATCGCCGCTTGGCGGTTGCCGGTACGCAACACATTGGTTGCACCCGGGTTGCCAGAGCCATAACTGTGCGGATCGGGCAAACCCATCCACTGACTTACCCAAACCGCAAAGGAAATCGAGCCGATCAAGTAGGCAAAAACCGCCATGAGCGCAAGAATCGCCGGGGTATCAGTCATTGGCGGCTACTGCCTTCATCGCATCGCCTGGCTCAGGCTCGCGGATGGTGTTGGGCATGGAGTTGGCGCAGACGTTCGCGTGCAACATGGGTGTAGATCTGGGTGGTGGTAATGTCTGCATGGCCAAGGAGCAATTGAACCACTCTCAAGTCTGCACCATGATTGAGCAAGTGGGTTGCAAAAGCATGGCGCAAGCCGTGCGGCGACAAGGCGGCCTGAATGCCCGCACGGATCGCATACTGTTTGATCAACACCCAAAAGCGCTGCCTGCTCATCGGCTCGCCCTTGGCTGTCGGAAACAAGACATCCGAGCTCTTGCCGGCAAGCAACCGGCTGCGCCCATCGGCCAACCATTGCTGCACCCAGTGGAGCGCTTCTTCACCCAGGGGGACAAGGCGCTGCTTGTTGCCCTTGCCAATCACCCGCAAGACAGCGTCGCGCATCGACACTTCGGACACGCGTAATCCAACCAACTCGCTCACCCGCAAACCTGTAGCGTAAAGCGTCTCCAGCATCGCCCGGTCGCGCAAACCGAGCAGTCCCGCGGTATCAGGTGCTGTGAGCAAAGCCTCAACCTGCTCTTCGGCAAGCGTCTTTGGAAAACGGGGGGATTGTCGCGCTGAGCGAATCCCGGCACTTGGATCGTCCTTGCGCAGCCCGCGTTGCATCAGCCAGCCGTAGTAGCGCCGCAAACACGAAAGCCTGCGGTTGGCTGAACTTGCCTTGCTGTCGCTGTGTCGGGAAGCGATATAAGCCAGCAAATCCTCATGGCGCGCATGCAGCAGTTCGCGGGAACATCCCGATTGATCCAAAAAGCGCGTGAAGGCCAGCAAATCGCGCCGGTAGGCAAGCCTTGTGGCGGGCGATAATCCGTCTTCAAGCCACAAGGCGTCGCAAAAAGCCTCCACACCATGTTCGTCGCGCATACCCGGTTGCGTATCCTGAGCAAGTTGCATCGCTCCGAATCCTCCCACAGTTCGCATGTCTGTGCTTGAACTCCTGGGCCCCGAGTTTGCGCTCATGGCACTTGGCTTTGCTCTGCGCCGCAGCCTTTCCTGGCCCGAAGCGGGCTGGGTCATGCTTGAAAAGCTCAATTACTTCATCCTCTTTCCAGTGCTGCTTTTTGTATCGATCGTGCGTGCTCCGGGACAGGTGCAAGCGGTTGCCCCAATGATGCTTGCTGCCGGCTTGAGTGCCTCGGCAGCTTTTGCGCTTTCGATGATGTGCCGTTGGATCCCGCGCATCCAGGTCCAACGCTTTGCAAGCGGCGCACAAACCGCGTTTCGCTTCAACTCCTATCTGGGACTGGCTTTGGCCGAGCGCTTAGGCGGTGCCGAAGGGGTTGCGCTCTTTTCAATCATGATTGCGGTGCTCATCCCCTGTTTGAATGTTGCTGCGGTATACCCGATGGCCAAGTTCGGCCAGCAGACGCTTTGGCGCGAACTGGCCCGCAACCCTTTGATCATCGCCACGCTAGGCGGCTTGCTCTGGCGTGCGCTCGACGGGCCCCTGCCGGAGATTGTGCAATCGAGTCTGAGCCGGCTCGGGCAGGCAGCGCTTCCTCTGGGTTTACTGTGCGTGGGCGCAGCCTTGCGTTGGCCGCGCGCCCAACAAGGGATTTCGGTGGGCGATCGCTGGCTTGCGCTTGGCTTGACCAGCATCAAACTGATCGTGATGCCCGCCATTGCCATCGTGCTTTGCCCGCTGCTGGGTATTCATGGACTGCCGGGCCTGCTGGTGGTGATGTATAGCGCCCTGCCCACTTCGCCCGCCTCTTATGTACTGGCATCACGCATGGGCGGCGACGGGCTTTTCGTGGCCCAGTTAATCAGCTTGTCGCTTTTGGCTTCGGCCTTTACCCTACCCTGGTGGATGGCCTGGGCAGGCTAGCTACAACACCAAAAAAGCCAACGGCTTGCGGCCCAATCAGGTGCTGCTGCAAGAAAGCGCCCAGTCGATGTGCTCAGCAAGCATGGTGTTGGCCTCAAGCCTCGCTCTAGCCAGCGCCTGGCGGGCTTCACGCCTTTGCGCCTTGAGCGCCTGCAGATTTGCTCCCGAGGTCGGTTTTGGAGTGCCTGCATGATGGGTAACCCGGCCGGCCAGAAAATTGCCCAAGGCCACCACCACATTGCGCTGCCAGCGCCTGTGGCCGATGCGACGGATCGCACTGCCCTCGGTGCGCCTTGAGAATTCGTCTTCGCTCCAGATCAGCGCCTCGATCAAGCTCAGGTTTTCGAGTTCCGGACGTTGGGCAAAATCCTTGATCGGCATCGCCACTGCGAACTTGTTCCAAGGACAGATCAGCTGACAATCGTCGCAGCCGTAGATCCGATTGCCGATGGCGCTGCGCAAGCCCTCGGGGATAGGGCCGCTGTGTTCGATTGTGAGATAGGAAATGCAGCGCCTGGCGTCAAGTTGAAAGGGAGCAACCAGCGCCTGCGTGGGGCATACATCAAGGCAGGCACGGCAAGAGCCGCAGTGTTCGGTATCCCCACTGCCCGGACCGCTGAGCAAGGCTTGGGGTAGCCGCTCAAGCGGCATGTTGATAAAGAGGGATCCCAGAAAAAACATCGAACCGGACTGGCGGTTGAGCAATAAGGTGTTTTTTCCGCGCCAGCCAAGCTTCGCCCGATTGGCGAGGGCCACCTCCATCACCGGCGCTGAATCGCAAAACGCGCGAAAGCGCAACCCGGGCAGCGCTGCCGCCAAAGCAACACCGAGCGCTTGCAATCGCTTTCTGAGCACCTTGTGGTAATCCCTTCCGCGGGCATACAGCGAAATCGTCGCCCGGTCGCCTTGCTCAAGCGATGCCCAGGCTCGGTCCAGCCATTCAGGCTCGGGCGGCCGGTAACTGATGGCGACCATCAACACGCTCAAGGTCCCGGGAAGCAGTTCGGCGGGGCGGGCACGCTTTAAGCCGTGGCGCGCCATATAATCCATCTCGCCATGAAAACCGGCCTCAAGCCACTGCAACAAGCCGGGTTCGGCGTCTTGCAAATTGACGTCAGCCACACCCCAATGACCGATGCCCGAAGCCTGCATCCAAGCGGCCCAGTCTGGCTCCCTGGGGCTTGCGTTGATGTCTGATGTTGATGACTTCATCGTTTGCAAACGACTCCTTCATAGCGAAGCCGATTGTGCCTTGCTTGCCCAATCGCTTGCCAGCGTTTATCGGCAGGTCATGGCCAGCCAAGCTTCGTCCTGGAAGCTTTATTTGCAAGGTGACCTTGGGGTCGGCAAAACCAGCTTTGTGCGCAGCTTGCTTCGCGCACTGGGGGTGGCTGAGCGCATCAAAAGCCCGAGTTTTGCCCTGATGCACAGCTACCCCTTGAGTACTGGCAACGATGCCCATCATTTTGACTTTTATCGGCTTGAGCGGCCCGGCGACTGGCTCGGTGTGGGACTTGAAGCCTCATTTGATCACCCGCTTGATCTGGTGCTGGTCGAGTGGCCGGAAAAAGCGCTTTTGCCCGCCTGGGACCTCTTGCTGCAATGGCACTGGCCCGAGCCCTCGCAGGCAAGGCAGCTATGCCTGCGGGCACGATCCGATTTTGACGGGCAAGCAGCGCTGATGGCGGCCTTTCAGGATTTAGCCTAGGCCTTGGCCAAGCTACATGCGGCGCGCGTTTTTGCTTCAGGGTATCGGGACAGTCGGTCTTCATGCGATCGGCTGGCCGCTACAAACGGCTTGGGCAGCCGGGTTGCTCGGCGTGCGGGTCTGGCCTTCGCAGGCCTACACCCGCGTCACTCTTGAACTGGAGCAACGTCTGGTGGTCCAGCACCAATTGCTGGATCAGCCCTTGCGACTGGTCATCGACTTGCAAGACCTTCAGGTTGACGCTGCCTTGCGACAGCTGCCTTCGATTATTCCGCCCGATGACCCCTGGATCGCCCAATTAAGGGTGGGACAGTTTCAACCCAAGGTTGCGCGCCTGGTTTTTGATTTGCGCCAGGCGGTTCGGGTTGAAATCTTTGAATCCCTGCCGGTTGGCCCCTACCAGCGGCGCTGGATGATTGATCTGTATCCCGACCGGGAGCCCGATCCCTTGCAAGCGCTGCTCAACCGTCGTTTTGCAGCCCGCTCCGATGAGCCCGGGCTTGAGCAGTTGATCGAGGATTTGGCAAAGCGGGATGTGCAAGGCAAAGCGGCCAAAACAGCCACAAGCCCTGATCAGAAGACCGCGCCCAGCGCCAAGGCGGTAGCACCGGCATCGGGCAACCCGCCAAGCGAGTCGGGTCCGGCGGTGGTCAGTCCACCGCCTGCAAGCACCGCAAGCCGGATTATTGCGATCGACGCTGGCCACGGTGGCGAAGATCCCGGGGCGATCGGGCCAAGCGGATTGAAGGAAAAAGACGTCGTCTTGGACGTCTCGCGAAAACTCGCAGAACGGCTTGCCGGTGATCAAGGCCTGCGGCCAGCGCTGATTCGCGAAGCCGATTACTTCGTACCTTTGGGGCAAAGGGTGCGCAAAGCGCGCGCATTGCGGGCCGACTTGATGCTGTCGGTGCATGCCGATGCCTTTACCGAAGCCAGAGCGCGGGGCGCATCGGCTTTCGTTCTTTCAGACGGTGCGGCAAGCAGCGCAAGCGCACGCTATCTGGCGCAAAAGGAAAACGCCGCCGATGAGCTCGGCGGGGTCGATTTAAGGCGTCGTGATCAGGACGCCACCCGCGTTTTGCTGGAGCTGAGCACGCGCACGCAGATACGCGAATCGTCGGATCTTGCCAACCTCTTGCTTGGCGAACTCGGCCGCATCGGTCGCTTGCACAAAGCCAAAGTCGAACGCGCTGGATTTGCGGTGTTGCGAGCACCCGATGTGCCATCGGTATTGGTCGAAACCGCCTTTATCTCCAACCCGGAGGAGGAACAACGACTGGCCGATGCGGGCTACCGAGATCAACTGGCCGATGCCTTGCACAAGGGCATCAGACAGTACCTCGTCGCGAACGCCACCACCGGCGCAAAACCTCGATAAGCGCCGGCACACCAGGGACCACGATCAACAGCAAGGTCACCAGCGAAAAGTTCGCCTGCACCCAGGCTGTGTTGCCCACCGCGTAGCCCAGCGAAGAAAGCCCGACCACCCAGATCAGGGCGCCGACCAGGTTGTAGACAGCAAAGCGTCGCCGGTCCATGGCGGCAACCCCGGCCACGAAGGGTGCAAAAGTCCGGATAAAGGGCAAAAATCGCCCCACAATGATGGTGAGCGCGCCGTAGCGGTCATAAAAACGCTGGGTTCGTTCAAAGGACTCGCGATGAAACCAACGCGAGTTTTCCCAGGAGAAAACCTTTGCGCCCACGCGCCGGCCGATCGAATAGTTCACAAAATCACCGAGGATCGCGGCAAGACTAAGCAGCGCACACAGGCTGAACAAATCCAGTCCGCCCAGCCCGGCGATGGCGCCGGCAACAAAAAGCAAGGAGTCACCGGGCAAAAAGGGCATGATGACCAGCCCGGTTTCCACGAAAATGATGGCAAAAAGCGCGGCGTAAATCCACGGACCCCAAGCCTGCGCCATGGCAGCCAGGTGTTTATCCAGATGCAGAAAAACATCCACAAAGCCGCTCAGATCCATGGTCGGCGATGATAAGCGATCAGGAATGCCCCCGGGTCTTGCTAGCATTGCCGCATGAACCCAAGCATCGAAGGCGGGGCCACCGTTTCGCAAACACCGCAAGCGTCAGCGGCTGACGCTTTGACCGTACAAACGGTGCAAAGCCGCCCGGAGGGTACGGGAGAGCCGGTGCAAGCGGCGCAAAGCCGCCCGGAGGGTACGGGCGTCCCGGTGCAAAGCCGCCCAGAGAGCACAGGCACGCCGACGCGGCGCGCCATTGTGATGCTGCCCGACGTCTTGATCAGCCAGATCGCAGCCGGTGAGGTCATCGAACGACCCGCCTCGGTGGTGAAGGAATTGCTTGAAAACGCGATTGATGCCGGTAGCCGAAACATCGGATTACGCCTTGAAGACGGCGGTATGCAGCGAATTCTTGTGCACGATGACGGTGTTGGCATTCCGCCTGGCGAGCTTGAACTTGCGCTCACCCGCCACGCCACAAGCAAAATCCGCAGCCTTGATGAACTCGAACAGGTTCAAAGCCTTGGCTTTCGGGGCGAGGCACTGGCCTCGATTGCCTCGGTCGCACGCACGCTGTTGCGCTCCCGCACCGCAGGCGATGCGCACGGCTGGAGCCTTGATTCAGCCAGCGGCCTCATCGAGCCGGCTGCGGGAAGCATCGGTACCAGCGTTGAAGTCATCGACTTGTACGCCGCAACGCCAGCGCGACGCAAATTCCTGAAGTCAGCAGCCACCGAGGCTGGCCATGCGATTGAAGCGCTTCGACGGGTCGCGATCGCCCATCCTGAGGTCAGCTTTCGAGTGCAATCCGAGCAGCGTGTGGTCCTGGCCTGGCCGCGCCAGGACTGGCAGCAACGGCTTCGCGTTGGCCTTGGGATCGACGCCGATCAAACCCAATCCTTGATCGCCTTCGATTCGGGCGAGGCAGCTGTGCTTCGCCTGTATGGCATGCTTGGACGCCCGGAACGCGCGAAATCACGAAGCGACAAGCAATATTTTTATGTCAACGGTCGCTACGTTCGCGATCGTTTGCTGCAAGCGGCGATGCGCCAAGCCTATCGTGATGTTTTACATCACGATTTGCAAGCGGTGTGGTGTGTTTTTTTAAACATTGCTCCCGAGCTGGTCGATGTGAATGTGCATCCGAGCAAATTCGAGGTGCGATTCAGAGATCCGCAAGCGGTGTTTCGCTTCATCGCGATGCAACTGGCGCAGGTGCTCAAAAACGCCAGCCTTGAGCAAGCTGTTGCAGGCGATCAAGCCAAGAGCTCCGGCTTGCAAACAGTGATCCCAAGTTTTGCGCTGCGCAAACCAGTTCAGGACCTTGCGCCTGATAAGTCTGCTCAAGACCTTGTACCGGGACAGCCGGGTCAGCAGCAGGCCTGGCTTTCGCTGTATGTTGCACAGCAAAAGCCAAACCCGCTCACTCGGCATGCGGCGCAAGCAGCAGCCCCCTACCGGGCGCAGCGGGCAAGCAGCCTTCCGCAAGAGGCGCTTGCGCAGCAGGCGGAGCAAGCCCAAGCCCAGGGTGATTCGCCTGAGTTTCCTCCGCTTGGCTTTGCTCTAGCGCAACTGCATGGCATTTACATCCTGGCGCAAAACTCATCGGGTCTGGTCATTGTCGATATGCATGCGGCCCATGAGCGGATCCGCTACGAGCAGCTCAAGCAGGCCTACAACCGTCAGGCCTTGCAAGCGCAACAACTCCTGGTCCCGCTGCGGGTTCGCGCGCAAGAAAGCGATGTGGCCCTGGTCGAACAATGCCGTGAGCAGCTTCTTTCTCTGGGCTTGGATTTGGAGCCAAGCGGACCCCAAGCGCTGGTGCTGCGCGCCGTGCCTGATGTGCTTGCCCAGTCCGACCTGGCCGCGGTGGTGCATGATGTTGTGCAAGCCTTGCATGCCGGCTCAGCCGATCTTGTGCTGGGTGCTGCCCGGGATAAGCTGCTTGCCAGCTGGGCCTGTCATGCGTCGGTGCGGGCCAACCGCATCCTCTCGCTGGGCGAAATGAACGCGCTCTTGCGGCTGATGGAACAAACTCCCGGCGCTGACCGATGCAATCACGGCCGCCCGACCTGGATCAGCTTAGGTCTTGATCAACTCGATCGTTGGTTGATGCGAGGCCGCTAAGCCTTGGCTTTGATGCATCAGCGGCAACTAGGCTCAGGATGCTGGTTGTTTTAAGCGGACCCACCGCGTCGGGCAAGTCCTCGCTTGCGCTTGCGGTGGCGCTTGAAGGGCCGCTTGCCCAGCAGATTGAAATTATCAGCATGGATTCGGCCCAGGTTTACCGTGGCATGGACCTGGGCACCGCCAAGCCCAGCGCTGCAGAGCGGGCAGCGGTCGCGCACCATTTGATTGACGTGATCGATCCCTGGGAGGCCTATTCGGCAGCGCGCTTTCGCGCCGATGCTTTAAACGCGGCGGCCTCGATTCGCGCACGCGGCCGTATCCCGCTTGTGGTCGGTGGCAGCTTGCTTTACGGCAAAGCCTTGGGGGGCGGCTTGTCGGCGCTGCCGGCAAGCGATCCCGACATTCGCAAGGCCGTAGCCAGCGAAGCGGCAAGCAAGGGATGGCCGGCTATGCATCAGGCACTTGCCCTTGTCGATCCACAGACCGCAAAACGCTTGAACCCCCAGGACGCGCAGAGGATATCGCGGGCGCTTGAGGTGTTTCGCCACAGTGGCAAGCCGCTCAGCAGCTGGATTGCCGAACAATCGCCGAGTCAGCCAGCTGCAAACGAGGAGGCCTTGGTGTGGATCAGTCTGGAGCCAAGGCAACGAAGCTGGTTGCATGAACGGATTGCGTGCCGCTTCAGGCACATGCTCGAGCAAGGCCTGCTTGCAGAGGTCGCAGCGCTGATGGCCCATGCCGGCATGCATGCCGGTTTGGCCTCGATGCGCGCTGTGGGTTACCGGCAATGTGTGCAATGGCTTGAGGGCACCGCCAATCAGGCTTTGCACTCAGACGCAGCCAAGGCTTCGCGCGACGATGCAGGCAGCACGACGCTGCGCGACGATGCAGGCAGCACGACGCTGCGGCCATCAGCCGATGCGCTTGAGGCCCGGGGCATCGCTGCCACCAGGCAGTTTGCCAAGCGTCAGCTCACCTGGTTGCGAGCCATGCCCGAGCGGCAGGTCTTTGCCTGCGATGAGGCCAATGAAAAAGAGTCGGCGCGCCAAGCGCTGACCGATGCGCTTTACAAAAGCGCAGCGGCAGCGTCAAGGCTTAAGTGATATCAACCTGCGCTGCGCCTTGTGGCTGCGCAATCACCTCGCCAATGGCATAGACCTGCTCACCGCTTGCGCTTAACGCCGCCTGTAAGGCATCGGCTTGGTCTGCATCAACCACGGCAATCATGCCAAGTCCATTATTGAAAACACGATCCATTTCGGCGGTTTCAATGCCACCTTGCTCCTGCAGCCAGTCAAAGACCGGTGGTTTCGGCCAGCTTCGGCGATCGAGTATCGCAGCACAGCCTTGAGGAAGCACCCGCGGAAGATTACCGACGATACCCCCGCCTGTGATGTGCGCCAGAGCTTTGATTTGCCCTGCCTGCATCGGCGCAAGCAAGGACGCGACATAGATCCGGGTGGGCGTCATCAAGGCATCGTCAAGTCGCTGGCTACCGATGGTTTCGCTCAAAAGCTCACTGCTGATGCCACCCAAGCGGCGCATCAGCACCCGCCGGACCAGCGAAAACCCGTTGGAGTGCAACCCGCTGGAGGCTATGCCTAGCAGTCGGTCGCCAGGCTTGACGCTTGAACCATCCACGATGCAGGACTTTTCGACCACACCGACTGCAAAACCGGCAAGGTCATATTCCCCATCCGGGTAGCTATCGGGCATCTCGGCGGTTTCACCGCCGATTAGCGCGCAGCAAGCGAGCTCACAGCCTCTGGCAATGCCTGCGATCACTTGCTCGGCCTGGCCGACTTCCAGCTTGCCGCAGGCAAAATAATCCAGAAAAAAGAGCGGTTCAGCGCCCTGAACCAGGATGTCGTTGACCGACATGGCAACCAGATCAATGCCAACGCTGTCATGCCTGTCAAGCGCAAAAGCCATCCGCAGCTTGGTTCCCACCCCGTCTGTGCCGGCGACCAGAACCGGTTCGCGATAGCGGCGCGGCACTTCAAAAAGCGCCCCAAAACCGCCAATGCCCGCAAGCACACCGGCCCGCATCGTTTTTTGTGCAAGCGGTTTGATGCGCTCAACCAAGGCATCGCCGGCGTCGATATCAACGCCTGCATCTTTGTAGCGAAGCGGTGCTTGCGAGCCGGGAATGGATGCCATGCTGTTCACTTCAAGAGTCGAAAGCCTGAGAGTGTACGATGACCGGCTATGCCCAGATCCAATCACGATGCGATCAAGCCCAGACAAGAGGCGCTTGCCTTGCAAGTGTGCGATGCGCCGCAATTGTTGCACTTTGTTGCAGGACCGAATCAGGAGCTGCTGCACCGGCTGCAGCGCATCGAATCCGAACGTTCAGGCTTTGTCGCGCTTCATCTTTGGGGTGCTGAAGGCGCAGGCAAGTCCTTTCTTTGTCAGTGCTTTGGCCCGCTTGCCACGCAAGACGATCGATACGTTATTCATGACGATATTGATGTGCTGCAGCCAAAAGATCATCAGACGCAGGCCAAGCTCTTGCAGGCCTTTAACCGGCTGCGCGAGGCCGATGACGGGGTGTGGTTGAGCACCAGCCGTTTGCCTCCCACGCAGCTCGATTTGATGGCCGATTTGCGCTCGCGTTTGAGTTGGGGTCTGGTCTACGAGCTCAAGCTGCTTGCCGACGAGGATAAACTTGCAGCGCTTGAAGCTTGGGCCCAACGTCGCGGACTGCCGCTTGCTGAGGAGGTGCTGCCCTGGCTGTTGCGGCACCAGACCAGAAACCTGGCGCAACTCACCCGCTTGCTGATTGAATTCGACCGCTTTGGCTTGCAACGCAAAAGGAGCTTGAATCTGCCCTTGCTGCGACAATTTCTCTCAGAGCCTGCGCCCCCGAGCAGCAGCGAGCCCCTGGGGTAACATCATCCCTCATGCAGCTTGCACTTTTTGATCTTGACCACACGCTGATTCCAGCCGACAGCGACCATGCCTGGGGCCAATTTCTTGTCCATCGCGGCGAGGTCGATGCCAAAGATTTCGCAGCAGCCAACGATCGCTTTTACGAGCAGTATTGCGACGGAACACTCGATATCGACGCTTACCTGCGCTTTGCGCTTGCACCGCTTGCAAGCATTGAGCCGCAGCAGTTGATGGTCTTACAACAAGCTTTCATGCAAGAAGTGATCGAGCCCTTGATCAGCAGGCAGGCACTGGATCTGGTCATGCGCCATCAGGCGCGCGGCGACCTCTGCCTGCTGATCACCGCAACCAATGAATTCGTGACCGCGCCTATTGCGCAACGCTTTGGGATTACCGAGCTCATCGCCTGTGGCGTGGAACGGGTCGACGGCCGTTATACCGGTGCGCCTTGCGGAATCGCGTCGTTTCGCGAGGGTAAGGTCACGCGGCTGATGCAGTGGATCAAAGAGCAGGCTTGCGACGCTGCGCCGGTTTTGCGTGCTGCAACTTTTTATTCAGATTCCTTCAACGATATACCGCTGCTTGAGCTCGTTGGCTTTCCGGTCGCAACCAACCCTGATGCGCGGCTAAGGGCGCATGCTCTTGCAAAGGCTTGGCCATGCCTTGCCTTATTTGGCGAGCATCAGCCGGGGGCTCAATGATTCGCACATGGCTTGGGCGAATTTTTGGGCGTGCGGCAAAGGCGCAAGACGATCCAAAATCCCTGGCCCAGGCAAAACCGCAGGTGCTTTGCGCAAGCGCCATCGGGCTTGATTTAAGCGGGGTGTCGCAAGCGGCGATGCGTACCTGCGAGACTTTGCAACAAGCGGGGTTCGAAGCCTTCGTGGTTGGCGGTGGCGTTCGTGATTTGCTGCTCGGTCGGCGGCCGAAAGATTTCGATGTGGCAACCAATGCCACCCCTGAGCAGGTGCTTGCGCATTTTCGGCGCGCCCGAAGCATCGGGCGGCGCTTTCAAATTGTTCATGTGTATTTTGGCCGTGAACTGATTGAGGTCTCGACTTTTCGCGCGATGCAAGCCGAGGCTGAAACCGATGCCCACGGCCGGGTGCTCAAAGACAACGTCTGGGGCAGCCAACAAGAAGACGCAGCGCGGCGCGATTTCACCGTCAATGCGCTTTATCTCGACCCGATCGGCGATCAATTGCTCGATTATCACGAGGGATATCGCGACCTTCAGGCGCGCACGCTGCGCATGATCGGCGACCCGGCGACCCGTTATCGCGAAGATCCGGTTCGGATGCTGCGAGTCGCTCGCTTTGCAGCCAAGCTGGGATTCAACATCGAGGCGCAAACGCGCGCACCGATTGCGGCGATGGCGGATTTGCTCACCCATGTGCCGGCTGCGCGCTTGTTCGATGAACTGCTCAAGCTGCTCACAAGCGGTCATTCACTTGCCTGCATCCAGACTTTGCGCACGGAGGGTTTGCATCACGGCTTGCTGCCCCTGCTGGATGGCATTTTTGCAAGTGACGCAGGCGAGCGTTTCATTCAGCAAGCGCTCAGCAACACCGATGCACGGATCGCTGCGGATAAATCGATCTCGCCAGGTTTTTTGCTGGCTGCACTGCTGTGGCCGCAGGTGCTTGCTGCCTGGCAAACCCGGCTTGCCAGCGGCGAACACAACACTCCGGCGCTGATGGCAGCCGCCGACGACGTGCTTGAGCAGCAGTCGGATCGGCTTGCGATCCAAAAGCGCTTTGCAGCCGATATGCGTGAGATTTGGGCGATGCAAATTCGATTCGAACGCTGCACCGGTCAAGCGCCTTTTCGGCTGATGGAGCACTTACGATTCCGTGCAGGCTTTGATTTTCTGCTCCTGAGGGCGCAAGCCGGTGAAGATTGTGAAGCGCTGGCAAGCTGGTGGGACAGTTTTGTGCAGGCCGATCCCTTGGATCGTGAGGATTTGATCCAGCGCGCGCCCCAGCGCCCAAGTAGCGGCGCGCGACGCAACACGCGACGAAGGCGGCGGGTTCAGCATGCTAGCGTCTGATGCAGCCAGGCTCAAGGCCAGCGGTCCATGCGAAAGCGCGCAGGCCTTGCGCTACTGGGTTGGCCTCGGTGCCAATCTGGGCGATCCGGTGGCCCAACTCAGGGCCGCCATCGAGGCCTTGCGGCCCTACAGTATCGAAGGCCGTTTGCGAAGTTCATCGCTTTGGGAAAGTGAGGCAGTTGACGGGCCTGGTCCGAATTACATCAACGCGGTGATCCAGTTTTCCAGCCATCTGGGTGTTGAGGCATTGCTTGATGTGCTGCAGGCTATCGAGTTGCAGTTTGGCCGCCAGCGATCAAGCGTCAATGCACCGCGCCCACTTGACCTCGACATTTTGCTCGCGGAGGATTTGCAGGTGGCGCAGTCTCGCTTGCAAATCCCTCACCCACGAATGCATCAACGTGCCTTTGTGCTTTATCCCTTGCTCGAGCTCGACCCCGGGCTGCGTATTCCTGGCCTTGGCCCTGCATCGCAATGGCTCAAGGCCTGTAGCGATCAGGTCTGCAGGCTGTGGCGGCCATGACGCGGTTTTGCACACGGAGGCAGCACTGATGCAAAAACCGGTGCTGCCGCGCAGTCGATTTGCGCGCACGGAAAGCACCGTGGCGCATGCGGCTGATCGCAGCAGCATGAACCCTTTTGAGCGCTTTCCACACATCGTGGTGGAAGGGCCCATCGGGGTGGGAAAGACCTCGTTGGCTACTGCGCTCGCAGCACGCTTCGGTGCGCAATTGCAGCTTGAAGCGCCCGAGGACAACCCTTTTTTAAGCCGCTTTTACAAAGATGGCGAACGCTGGGCGCTGGCCACACAGTTACATTTTCTATTCCAACGCATCGACCAGCTGAGCCAGAGGCACCAAGATCCGAGAAGCAATCCCTACCTCGTGGGCGATTTTCTGATTGAAAAAGATGCCTTGTTTGCACAACTCACGCTTGATGACGATGAACTTGCGCTTTACGAGCGCATTGTTACTGCGCAAAGCTTCACGGTACCAAGTCCTGACCTTGTGATTTACCTGCAAGCCAGCGCACAACATTTGCTTGACCGCGTAAGCCGCCGTGGCTCCAGCATGGAAAAGGATATTTCGCTGGAGTACCTCGGTGAGTTATCAGAACGCTACACGCGCTTCTTCCACCACTTTGACGCCGCGCCCCTGATCATTGTCAACACCGACCACTGGAATCCGGTTGATCGCTCTGACGATTTTGAGCTCTTGATCGAGCAAACGGTGGGTATGCGCGGGCGCCGCAGCTTTTTTAGTCTTGCCGACTAGGCTAGACGCTGCAAAGCCTCCTGAAGCGGCTTTAGGCCCAAAGCAAATGAGCCCAGATACCGATTCGCATCAAACGCAGAATGCTCCGCGCTCGTCGGCTGAGCTCTTTTGGGTGTTTGCACAGCTTTCGCTTGCGGGCTTTGGCGGGGTGTTGCCGATTGCCGAAGATCGTCTGGTGCGCAAAGAGGGCTGGATCAGCGCGCAGGATTTTCTTGCGACTTTGGCGCTTGCGCAGGTTTTGCCAGGACCAAACATTTGCAACATGGCGATCATGCTCGGTGACCGATTTCACGGCAACCGCGGTGCGCTTGCTGCGTTAAGCGGTCTTTTGCTACCCCCTTTGCTGCCGGTGCTGCTGCTTGCTTTTCTCTACAGCCGTTGGGCCGATTCGCCGATCGTAGCCGGCGCCTTGCGAGCCATGGCGATGGCGGCAGCCGGCCTGATCCTTGCGATGACTTTGCGGCTGTCAAAAAGCCTGACAACACCGCTCAGCGACGGACTGCTGGCCTGCCTGATGCTCGCAGCCTTGCTGATCCTGCGTCTGCCTTTGTTATACGCGCTTGCCTTGGTGGGCGGCCTTTCGCTTTGGATCGCAAGGCGCAGACAGTCTGGCAAGGGTCTTTAGGCTGTGATCGCCATGCCTCAGTGGGCAAAGCTTGCACTGGCCACCATCGATTGGGCCTTGCTCGGCGACTTACTGGTTCACTTCGCTGGCCTCTCGATGATGTCAGTGGGTGGCTTTATCTCGGTGGTGCCCGAAATGCAGCGTTATCTGGTTGTCGAGCAGGGCCTGATCAGCACCCGGGAGCTGGCCGCATCGATTGCTATTGCGCAAGCAGCGCCAGGACCCAATGTGCAATTGGTTGCGGTCATCGGCTGGCAGATTGCCGGGCCGCTTGGTGCTGCCGTCTGCCTTTTGGGCGCGATTGGCCCCTCAGCCCTGATTGCACTTGGGGCTCATCGCTTGGGCATGCGCCATGCGCAGTCGACCTGGGTTGGCACGATCCGAGCCGGGCTTGCGCCCCTGACGGTTGGCCTGATGGGATCGGCATGCTGGGTGATTGGTGAAGCCGAATTCAGCCACTGGCCAATGCTGCTCGTGATTCCTGCAGCCTTTTGGCTTTCCTGGCGCAACAGGCTAAGTCCCGTGCTGATTGTGCTGATCGCTGGCGGATTTGGCGCATTTGCCGGCTGGCAGCGATGGATTTAAGAGGGGTCAGCGTTGCGCTGTTGATCTCAGCGAAAAGCGCGTGAAAACGGGCCGCCGCCCAGCGCGGTGAATTCGGCAAGTATCACCGGTGCGCGTTGCGGCTGCTGATGGAGTTGGTCGAGCACATCATTGGGTGCCTGCACTAAACCATCGATCGCGCTGCCCCAGTAGCCCTCGCGAAAGGCAAGCTGCATATGCCAGTCGCGAAACAAGCGGATCGGGATTTGCTGCTCGCTGAGGATTTCAATCTCCCGGTGCCGGGGATCCTGACGAATCGACTGCCAGAGCTTGCCCATGCTTTGATCGGAGCCCTCGATCCACTGGTAGAACAAGCCGCGGTCATACACCAGCAGTCCGGTGATCATCTCGGCTTGATTCCGCCCCCTTGCCTGCCCTAGCAGGTACAACAGCTCAAGTTCTGTAAGCGGAATCGTGGCCTTGCTGCGATAGACCAATGTGGAAAGTGGAGTCAACTTAGCTGCCCTACAAAATCGCCTCGAAGGACCCGAGGTATGGTCAGCGGCTGAGCAAAGCATCCGCAGCGCCCATTATGGACCTTTCACGCAGCTTGCATAGCCCTAAAGCCCCGATTTTGTCAATTTATTTTGACAATTTCATGAGGCAATGCTGATTGACAAATGGCTGTAATAATCGATTGAAGTCTTCCGGAGATTCAATCTGCGGGAAATGGCCCTGCCCCGGCATCACGCAGATGTCGGCTTGCGGCACGATGGCCGAAATGTTGTCGAGATAGGGCATCGATTCGCCCGCTGCCAGCGCGTGTCGGCCCGAAGCGTCGGTGCGTGTGGTCTGAATCACGGAGAGCGAGATGGCGTATCGTGCAAGCTGCCCGAGTGCGGACTCAAAGACCGCGGCGTCCCATCCCGTCATACTGGCCCGCAGCGCTCTTGCGTCTTCGGCCCGCATACGGGTCGATCGCTCCAAGATGGCTCTTCGTTGATGCGCAGCCATACGGTCGGTGAACATCGCCTCAAAAAAGCTGCGCAAAAAGTGTTTAAAGCCATCCATTTGCATCGCCTCAAGCGCCATCGCCTGAGCTTCTTGTCGCGGACCGGCCGGAGCGTTTCGCGAGCCGTCAACCAGCATCAAGGCAGCTACCGAAGACGGTCTTTGACTGGCAGCCTCAAGAATGACCCGACAACCCATCGAATGACCCACAAGCGCGGCGTGCTCAATGCCAAACGCATCGAGTTGCTGCCACAGTGATTCGGCAAGCGCCTCGAGCGTCCAGCGTTCGTCTGCAGGGGTGTGGCCATGGCCCGGCAAATCGAGAGCCCAGACTGGACATTGGCGACCGAAAAAACTCAGCTGCGCCGCCCAGTCGCTGCCATCGCAGGTAAAGCCGTGAACGAAAACAAGGGTGGTCGAGGGATGTGTGGGCACGCGTCTGCCGCAGGTGAAATCGTTCGGTTAAAGCGGACTGATCTATTCGACTTCAGGCATGCAGACCGGCGGCGCTTGGTGCCGGGGGCGGGAATCGAACCCGCACGCCCTCACGGGCACTGGATTTTGAGTCCAGCGCGTCTACCAGTTCCACCACCCCGGCACGAGGAAG
>Ga0214923_10002590_pt1 | contig 23789 bp, 21 predicted proteins | sample LL1510_MetaG_FD_177993 | JGI IMG/M metagenome (GOLD analysis project Ga0214923, IMG submission 177993) | Freshwater microbial communities from Lake Lanier, Atlanta, Georgia, United States - LL-1510 | ecosystem: Environmental > Aquatic > Freshwater > Lake | place: USA: Georgia | collected...
TCAGGTATTACTGGTTCTATATACTATAATACAACCGACGACGTTTTAAAAGTATATGACGGGAGTAATTGGAATTCCATAGGTTCAGGGGGTAGTGGGGTAACGGGTCCTACCGGTACAATAGGCGGTGTAACAAGCCTATCTTCCTCGGGACTTGCCTATGGTGCTACCACCACATCAAACGGTTATTTACAATTCGCTTATTCGATGGGCGGCGGAACGGGTAATACTCCCGGCTTGCAACCCGGTTCCTATTCGGACATTTTCTCCACCCAAACCATCGATTTAGGGGCGGCTTATCCGAATGGCAATTTCGGCACGAATTGGAATCCTATTTTAGGTCCATATGATTGGGCAGGGGTCTCGATATCATCATCCGGACAATACCAAACCGCGGTAGTGGATGGTGGTTATATTTATATTTCTTCTGATTATGGAAATACTTGGACACCTGTAATGAATGATGCAAATCGAAATTGGTTGTCAGTATCTATATCCTCATCCGGACAATACCAAACCGCAGTAGTGTGGGTTAATGGTTATATTTATGTTTCTTCTGATTATGGAAATACATGGACATCTGTAATGACTGATGCAGAAAGGACCTGGTTTTCTGTATCTATATCATCCTCCGGACAATACCAAACAGCTGTAGCAAATGATAATTACAATGGTGATTATATTTATATTTCATCGGATTATGGAAATACTTGGACATCCGCAACAGATGCAGGTTCTAATATTTGGAGGTCCGTTTCTATGTCATCTTCGGGACAATACCAAACAGCTGCTGCATCATATGATGTTTATATTTCTTCAGATTTTGGAAAAACATGGTCCTATATATCATCTATAACGGCTTCAGCCGTATCAGTCTCATCATCAGGACAGTATCAAACAGCAGTACATAGTGGTTATTATATATATGTATCTTCAAATTATGGTAATGACTGGACAACTGTAATGGACGATGCAACAAGAAATTGGCAATCGGTATCTATATCATCATCAGGACAATACCAAGTTGCATCAATTTATAGTGATGGGTATGTATATGTTTCCTCTGATTATGGTAAAAATTGGTCAGAAATCACTAGTGGACCGTATGGCTCATATTCCACATCTATATCATCATCAGGACAGTATATCACTTGCGTTGTTCCTGGCGGATATATTTACACTTGTTATAACAGTCCAAGTACCAAAGGTGTATTATATGTAGGAAACTATAGTAGCACATCAGGTGTTACCGGTATAGCAGGTTCTTTGTATTATGATACAACAGATAGCGCGATGAAGTATTCTGACGGCACCCAATGGAATACATTTGGTTCCGGTAGTGGGGTAACGGGTCCTACAGGAGCTGCGGGGTCTTCGGGTTCAGGGCTCGCGGGTGTAACTGGAATATATACGGATGGTTTAGAAAATGCCGCACAAATTACATCTGAAAATTATTTACAATTAGGGGCAGCAACCGAAAATTATCCGGGGGTAGTCACGACAGTGGCACAAACCTTTGCGGGGGCAAAATCATTTACTTCGGATATCAGTGTGAATAGTTTAACCATTGGTTTAGGAAATAATTCAATATCTACGAATACGGTTATAGGTTATAACGCATTGTCTAGTATTTCTACAGCAGATGCTAATGTGGCAGTAGGTTATGAAGCATTAAATGCAATAGTTGCCACTGGCGGAAATGTGGCAGTAGGTTATAAAGCATTAAGCGCATCAGTTAACGGTGGTGGAAATGTGGCAATTGGCTCGAATGCTTTAAAAGCGCAAACAACAGGAGCTTATAATACCGCGATTGGCGGTAATGCGCTTAGTGAATATAACACTTATGATGGTAATGTAGTTGTTGGATTTGAAGCAGGACGTTATGTATCAGGTGGTGGTAATACGGCACTAGGAAGTAGTGCACTCCTAGGAGGGTCAACAACAAACACTGGAAATTATAATACAGCAATTGGTTATGCAACACTCACACAGATAACAACAGGGTCTCATAATACATCGCTAGGTTTCAATGCAGGTAAAGAAAATATCACCGGGTCTTATAATACTTATATTGGTAATGCGGCAGATGCAGACAATAGTACCTACTCATATTCAACTGCGTTGGGTGCAGGAGCGACAATAACTAGTTCAAACGAAATTGCCTTAGGGACTGCTTCTGAAAATGTTACATTTGAAGGAGGTTATAAATATCAAATAGTTACATCAGATGTTAGTTATAATTGTTCTTCTACTGATTATGGTAAATTAATTGAATTAAATAATAATGCAAATGTTGTTTATTTGCCTAGTGCTGCAATTAGCCCATATGGAGCAACTATAACTATTTATGCCAATAATTCTCTAGAATATATATTAATAATTTCAAATAGCGGGGGTTCTATATATTGGAAAAACAAAGCATTCAGTATTTATAGTGTAAATAATGGTAGTATTATAACTTTTACTAGTAATGGTAGTGATTGGATTGTTACAAATAGTAATTTCACTGCATTAACTAGCTCAAATACATCTACAACTAACCTATATATGTATAGTCCTTGTGTTGTATATCTTACCAGCACACAAACAACTGCCGTTATTTTACCTCAATATGTGGCTAATGGAGATATAGTTACTATACGTAAAACATATTCTTCATCACAACTTGTTTTCGTTGTTACTTATAATTCCGGTGATAATATATATAGTACGGATAATACTCCCACGGCGATTTACGAATTTAGTGGAAGTGTATACACTATTACATTATTTGCAAGAGGCAATGGTAAATGGTATGTCGAATAATAATTACAAATAAAAATTGATTATAAAAATGACGTATACATAAAATATAGAAAATGGAACTATCAAGAGAACAACTCATAGCATTTGATAAATATGTTAAAGGAGATAACATATTTATTACCGGACCAGGAGGTTCCGGAAAATCCGCACTAATAAAAATAATACATAAACACGCCTATCAAAAGTTTAAAGAAATCCAGGTAACCGCCCTTACTGGGTGTGCGTCTGTTCTCTTAAATTGTAAAGCAAAAACACTACATTCTTGGGCCGGTATTGGCTTAGGAAATGCAACCCCTGAACAACTCATCACAAAAATTAAAAAAAACAAATTTTCAAAAGCTGCTTGGAAAAAAACCGATATTCTAGTGGTTGACGAAGTTAGTATGCTTTCATTGAAATTATTTGACACCTTAAATGAAATCGGTAAGGCGGTTCGAGGAAATACAAAACCATTTGGGGGTATTCAACTCATATTCTCAGGTGATTTCTTTCAATTGCCACCCGTCGGTGACGCATCAGACGCCGATACCCAACGCTTCTGTTTTGAAAGCGCCAATTGGAACACTGTCTTCCCACCTGCCTGCCAAATTCAACTGATAAAAATTTATCGCCAAACAGACGAAATTTATTCCGCGGTTTTAAATCAAATCCGCGAGGGAAAAATAAAACGCAAATCCAACGATTTGCTCCTTCAATATGTAGGGCGACCTTTTGATCCGAAATTGGTCGCTGAACCGACTAAATTATATCCTACACGCAACAAGGTGGAAAATATAAACAATACCAAAATGACCGCACTACAAGGCGCCGAAAAGGAGTTTAAAATAAAGTATTTAAAGGATTTGGAAATGACCAAAAACGAACGACTACGACGACTAGAATATGGTGACAAAGAAGTGCAAATGGAGTTGGACTTCTTGGCGAGTAATCTTATTTGCGATAAAGAAATGAAACTAAAAGTAGGATCACAAGTGATGTGCATTGTCAATATACAGTCGGAAACAGGTATCGAAGTTTGTAACGGAAGCCAAGGAATTGTAACGGAATTTTGTGAAATTACTGGTTGTCCACGCGTAAAATTTAATAATGGTATAGACCGCATAATGATACGCAATGTATGGATGAGCGACAAAATTCCTGGAATAGGAGTTTCACAGATTCCGCTCATTTTGGCGTGGGCCTTGACCATTCATAAATCTCAAGGAGCGACAATGGATACGGCCGAAATAGATGTTGGGAGTGGTATATTTGAATGCGGTCAAACATATGTTGCACTGTCTAGGGTTAAAAGTTTGGACGGGCTATATCTCACTTCATATGATGTGAGTAAAATAAAAATTAATAAAAAAGTAAAGGACTTCTATGAGAAACTTACTTTGTATCACGAGGTAGAGATGCCTAGTGAAGAAACCTCTATATCTACAAATATATCGGATAATTTAGTAGCTGCATCGGATGTAAAGGTAGATACTATAGATATAAATGTATTTGAAAAATATAGTTATAATGAAGAAACCACCAAAATTATTAAATTGTAAAAGTTTTCGCTATAATTCCCTTGCATAATTCAATATTATTTTTATTTGTTCTAATAGTGCCTAGAACATCGAATATTCTATCATATGTTTCTTCATCGGCTTCAAAACAATCTATAAATTGACCACAATAAGATTCAATAATAGGCTCTATTATTTCATAAATTTCTTTTATTTCTTTGTCAAACTTTATTAATTTGCGTAAGTCAAATAATAATTCACGAAATAGCTCTCTCCGCCTTGTTGTTTCGCATAAATAATTGCTATATATTTCATCTTCATATAGTTTATTTTTTTCTTCGGATTCTTTTAATTCTTGTAAGCTTATATATAATGCTTCATCTAGTTGCCTTTCAAAATCGCTCCTCGTGTCATCGAGTAATCTCTCTCTTTTCACTTTATCGGGACGACGAATATTATCATCTTCATTATCCATATGTGTATTTATTATAAAATATTATTAAATCATTTTGAATTATAACTTAAAATAGTTACACTATATAAATAAATGAAAATTGGTGTCGCTATTCCATCATACATAGGACATATACATAGATTAATAGAATTATTGGATTCCATCGAAAAACAAACACGCCTTCCTGATAAAGTTGTCGTTAGTTGTTCCTCTACACGCGAATTTATTAATAACAAAACTTATTCTTTTCCATTACAAATAATAGTAACAGAAGAAAGGCAAAACGCCGCACAAAATCGTAACATTTCTGCTTCAAATTTAATGGATATGGACTTTGTTTCATTTATTGATGCGGATGACATAATGCATCCCCAAAGGATTGAAGTATTATTAAAGGTTTTCAATGAATATGACTGTGACATTATTTTACATAATTATTTAATAGATACTGGTGTATTTGAAAATATAGAAGATATACAGGTTAGAACTGAATCGCTTATTCAATGTCATACGGGTTGTATAATACATCGCGACAGTAAACGTAATTATGTGGACCATATTCATCACGGACAATCTACAATAAAAACACATATATTGGATACAGTGAAATTTCCTCAAGAAGATGAATTTCTTGCAAGAGAAGATGCTATTTTTTGTTACAGGGTTTTTGGACTAGAAATAAAAAACGCTTATATAGTAAATCCTTTATCGTTATATAAACAATCATCCACTGGAGGTTTTAGAGTTTAATCGAATGTATTATTTATAACACGTTTTGTGTGTCATTTATAAAAAAAAATTGAATTCAAAATACTTATTGTACAAATACTACACACAATATAATTTTATACTCAAAAGTAATATGACAGATGTTGTATCATTTGAACAATCCAATAATCGTATCAATATTCATAATATCAACAATAACTCTATTGATATTATTAGAACAGGCCACTTTAGATGTGATACAGATTCAAGTACCGAGAGAAGTATTACTACATTTGATAAAAATAATAAATTTGATAATGCTAGCAATATAAATATTTATAGATATAAATTTACAGAAGATTTTACCAACGAATTATTTAAATTTTCAAAGATTCATCAATATGACCATAGAAAAGATTTTAAAGAAGCTTGGAATGTTTGGATTGAAGAAAACGATGAAATTGTCAATGACGAAATACGTAGGTTGACTAATTTAGGCTATGATGGTAATATTCAAGATAAAATGTTTAAAAGCGCGCGTTATTATTTTAGAAAAAAAAGCACTGAAAAAAAAGCACCAATTACGAGGCGCGATTATGTGGGAGTTCAAAAGACATTACTTGATGCTATGGATGAACATATCCAAAATAAAATAGACGGCAATAATTGCAAACCATCTGAAAGTTTTGATGACTTTTGTAAGAATAATATTGATTTGTTAAAAGAAGAAGTTAGTATACTTTGTCGTAATGGAATCACAAATAATGTAGAAATAAAGCAAAAAATTAAAAAAACATACAAGAATAGGTATTTCTTGATAACCAATAATAAGTAAAAGCATTAAAATAAGTAAAAATATAAAAGAACCATATTAATGAATGTAATGACTACAAATATTCAAATAACAAATATAGACAAACATTTTTTGTCAAAATGTTTTAAAAATACAGAAAACGTTGTATCCGCCACACAACATACAACAAAATATAAAACAAAACTAGTGAATTATGGTTTTTATTCTATAAATGAAATTACTATTTGTGAAAAAATCAAAAAAATACCTTATTATTCAAATAATTTTGTAATTTTAGAGGATTATGATTTTGTAAATATAAGTCAATTAAATGAAAAGGTTATTGAAAAACTAGATTTGTTAAATGAAAACAAATACTTGGTTTTCAAATATAAAAACGAAAATTGTGTAGATTTTAACCTTTTTATATTCAATTTAATGACTCCCAAACTATTTATTTTTCATAGTATCGAATCATTTTCCTGTATTTTGAATAGTTTAATTAAATTAAATACTAACAATATATGTTTTTTTAATTTATCACCACAAAATATAGTTTTTAATGTAAACTGTGGAGAGAAACCACAACTAAAAAATTTCCAATTAAGTTTACTAGTTACTAAGTTAAATAATGAGTATATTACAAATATCATTAAAAAAACAAATGATTATACCCACAAACCACTAGAAGTTCATATCTTATTTTATTTAATACAAAACGATATACTCACTATTTCGTATTCTTTTGTAGAAGAAATTTGCGAGACATTTGTAGATAATTTAAGTATTTTGAGTTTTTTTTCAGAAAAATATAAGGAAAACTATAAACTAACGTGTATAGAAACGTTAAAAAAATATATTAATAAACCAAAAATAGATATAATTAAAGATATTTTGTCTCGAAATGATAAATGGGATGTTTACAGTTTGAGCGTTTTATATTTGCATATTTTTGAGAATATTTCTAGGGTTTTCTCTATTAAATCTACATTTATTAATAAAATGGCCATTGAGCTTGCCAAAAATATACATCCTGATCCTTCAAAACGAAATAGTTTAATAATTTTGCAGGAAAATTATAATAACCTAATAAAAGCTGAAATAGAGTGGGGTTTTATAAATAATCTAAATTCTAATATGATACAGCAATTGTTTGATATTTTAGGAAAATAAATATCTTTTATATGGTTTATGAATAATTGCGAATAAGATTTTTATTTTAAAAACAAATATAATATAATGGAACCTAGTTTTGATTTAGATATTAATAATTATACGACAGATGATTTAATTAAATTTTTTAAATTGGAAAATACGTATTCTATTGAAGATGTAATTAAAACGTCCGAAGCATTAGCCACTAAAATATTGTCATCGAAAAATAAGTATAATGAAAAACATAAATTTGATATTATTAACTTCATAAAGTCCGCAAAGGAAGTGTTGACTAGTTTTTATCACGATATGGAGAACAATAAGGAAATGAAAAAAACCCTAGAGAGATTTATAAATAATAGTAGGGACCCTAGAGTTGGTCGAATTATTAACCCCTTATCTTCACATCAAACATTAGAAAATCAAATAATAGCACCCGATAATATAAACGGATATGGCTATAATGTAACTACATCAATTTATATGTTCAATACCGCAGCTAGAAATGACTATTTTACTACAGCACCTGCTAATTCTAGTTATGATTTACCCATTAAATGGAAAAATGTGATTTCAATATCGTTATCATCCGCCAACATACCGAATGTTATGTATGCATTTAATGAAGATGCTCAAACGAATAAAATATATATAGAAGAAGATGTCACTGGATTATCCGGGATAGTTGTATTACCCGAGGGTAATTATAACGCCTATGCTGTAAGTACACACACCTCATTATTAGCTCCTTTAACAGAGGCTAGTTTTCCTGATGCATTAACAAAAGCAATCAATGAACAAATATTGGGTATAACAGATTCTAATTTATACCGGTTTAATGTAGAAATCAGTTTAGCAAACCATAAAACAACCATAAGTAATAATACATATTCGTTTACAATGAACGTACTTCGAAAAACAGACATTGTATGTACTTCTTATTCTACCTCTTTTTCGCAAGAATATGAGGATTATTCTATTGTAGATAAGACAAAAATCCCTATTGCAAAATATTTTCAAACTATGGGATTTTTGATGGGGTATAGAAAAATATATTATACTGGAAGTAAGTCATACACATCTGAATCCATATTTACCAACACATATTCGGACTATTTATATTTTGCAATGGATGATTTTACTGGTTCGCAAACGATTAGTAATACCATTGGCGTTTTAGGTGAAGCAGGGGTTATTGATACCAATATATTAGGCGTAATCCCTATAAATAGTAGTTTATTTCGAACTACGTTTGATAACAATTCGAACTTTATTTATAAAAAGAGGGAATATTTTGGACCGGTCGATATATCACGAATAAACATTAGATTGTTGAATCAAAAGGGTAATTTGGTGAATTTACACGATACCGATTTTAGTTTTAGTTTACAAGTAAAAACTATATATAATTTAAGTCAACATAGTAAACCCGGATTACGAAGTGCTGCATTTTTATAAAATATGGGTTTTTGTTGGAATGATAGGATTGGTGGGGGTTTTTGGGTATTCGCGATTGCATACATTATAAATAAAATTGAAATAAAGGGTTTTATTAACTATATAATACAATACTATATATACTCAAAATGGTCAAGAACACTACAGGAGGAAACAAATCAAAGGGCTTTGCACGTAAAAATATTATTGTAAAATCTAACAATACATTGAGAGTTTCAGAAGATGAAGCCGAATTATATGCTCAGGTTACCAAAATATTTGGAGGAGCTAGTTGTCAAGTTATTAATGTCAAGGGTGAACCAATGTTATGCCATATTAGAGGTAAATTTAGAGGTCGCGGTAAACGTGATAATTTTATTGGAAATGGAACGTGGCTTTTAGTTGGATTACGAGAGTGGGAAAAAGAGCCGGCTCCAGGTAAATTATTAAATTGCGATGTTATTGAAGTGTATAATGACGCCGACAAAGCTAGATTAAAAAATAATGTCACAAGCGTTAACTGGTCACAATTTGTGAATAACGATAATAAGTTGTTTAGCTCTAATGAAAACGAAGATAATAATGGTATTGTATTTACTGACGAAAAAACGCAGGAATATGAAGAATTAATAGAAGCGCAAATGATTACAAAAACGGGTGATAATACTATTATTACAACAGATAATGGTGAAGAAGTTGATGTAGATGATATTTAATAACTAAAAATACAAATATAAATTTTGAATTTATGATAAATAGCCTACTTATCATAAATTTTTTATGTGCACAAGTACTTATTTTAATGCTTCCCCATTTTTTACCTATAAACCCCAATAAATTTTTACCTTCACTACCCTTTTATTTTTGGATGATAATTTTTGTCTGAAAACAATAATTTTATATGAAAATACAAATTTATAAATTACACGATTAGCTTGTAACCGTTGTAAACCATTTCGTCCATTCGCAACATTATCAAGTGTTGCGATTTGTGGAATTGGAATGGATTTTAAATGCGACCTCCTATAAAAATATATAAAGACACAGAATTTTCTGTTATTTACTAAATCTAATGTTTTGCTGTGAGGAGGTAAATAACAATATTATTTTGTCTTTAAATACTTTACCTCTTTATTTGTTAACTTATTATAATATTTACATAACTCATTTAAATATAAATGGTTTATTTATATAAAGGGGTTACATATTATACGATATTAATTAATAAGTATCATGAGTGGATTTAAACAAAATACGCGTTTTTCTTCATTAATTTCAGATGAAGTAGCAAATAAAGAAAGGAAAGGGGAAAGTGAAAAAAAAGATAAACTAATGAGCAATAATGATACAAAGAAATATGGTCTAGATAATTCATTTAAAAAATCAAATAATAATAAATATTATTCTGATGACAAATTGAACGACAATAGAAAACGTGAAGAAGAACGTAAAATAAAGGAAGAACAAATAAACCTACTACTTACCACAGAAAATTTTCCGGAACTTGCTCCTAAACCAATACATACTATTTGCACTACTTCTAACGGTGCTATAAATTACGCTAGTATTTCTGAAAAGTTGATTACGCCTGATGTAGAAAATAATAATGTTTCTACTATTGATATTGATTATAAAAATTTATTACCAGGATGGACACTATTTAAAATAAATCGTGATAAAAATAACATTACAGTACAATCAAAGGATTTAAATGAACAAATAAATATTGACACTAGTTTTGAAATATTAGATGCTTTAGTAGATTTACACGAAAATAGAACCAACGAATACATTGAAAATTGGGGGAATGATGAATGGGAGAAAATGTTTAAATTTCCAAATTATGATTACAATTATTTTGATAAATTGGATGAACTATATTATGTAGAAATGGAAAGTGAACATTCAGATGGTGATGATGATTATAATGATACTAATTTTGACTACGATAATTATGATGATTATTGAAAATTTTACAGTAAAATAATTAGTTAAATATTATAATGTATTATATCAACTTTTTATAATATATTATGGATAATATAAACTCTATAGATGTTGAATATAATAAACTAAATGATGATTGGATTCATAATTTTGAGAAAACTGATAAACTGTACCAAGATTTTTATAAAGATGATTTATATTATATCAATTTGAAATATCTTTATATTAATAGCAATAATGAAATTGAAAAGATAAACCACGAAACTTTCTTGCTGTCGGTTTCAAATAAAATAACTAGGGAAGAAGTTCTTAGAATACTTAAGAGGTCTAAGAGTATGAACAATGTAAATTATTCATTATTATCAATTTTACGGTATAATATTTTGATAGATGCGATAGATGTCAGGGATTTTTTATTATATCCAATTGTAGATAGTAAATATTTATCAGTAATTAAAAATATAGATACTATAACATTTGAAAAAACCATTAGTATGTTTCAAGATTTGAATGAATTGATATTTTTATTTTATGAAAAAACGAATCTCACGAAAGACAATAATAATAATAGTAGTACCAAAAAAATTTATCTTACAACAAATAAGACAAATGTAAATACTAGTAAAAGACATAATAAAACTATCAAAAAAGATATAAAGAATAACATACATTGAAGTATATCTAACTAATGACCGAACTCATAAATGCAGATGATAAATACGCAAATACACAAATTGGTAAAAAAGGTCACGTAGAATATGGGTGGTCAAACAATATACGAGAAAAAATACTGCAATTTAGTTATCAACTAACAAGAACCAATGGTGTGGTGATTGATAATCTGAAAAATATTTTAAAAGAGTTGCTTTTCTCTCTTAAACATAATATAAATAAAGGCACTGTTCTAGACAAAGAAGTGTCGAAAGGGTATCTTTCTATACTCTATAGAATGATAGGGCATACACGAGATATTATTGACGGTAAAGGCGAATGTACATTAACTTATATGATGATTTATACGTGGTATATTTTTTTTCCCGTTCTAGCCAAATTCGCATTGCGGTGTTTAGTTGATATTGGGGATAAAAAACACCCATATGGGTCATGGAAAGATATCAAGTACTTTTGTGAATATTGTAGAAAACAGGAGGGAGGACTATTTATGAATTCATTATTTGAATATGCAGTTAAACTTGCAAACGAACAATTAAAAAAGGATTCGGTGAATTATATTTTAAATATGGAAAACATTTCCTTGGTTTCGAAATGGATACCAAGAGAGAAATCCTCATTTGGTTGGTTATATAGTGAATTTGCAAGCGATTATTATAGTCATTATTTATCAACAGCTAATACAGATGATAGATTTAAGAAAGCGATTGCAAAGTGTAAAACAGATTACCGTAAATTATTATCAAAACTGAATAGACATATTGATACCATTCAAATTAAACAATGCAGTAAAGAATGGTCTTCTATTGATTTTAATAAAGTTACTTCTATATCTATTTATAAACAAAAAAAAGCCTTGTTGAATATTAAATATAATGGAGAAATACGCTTTCCTGATAATAATGATAGAATTGATTGTGCAAAAAATTTTACATCATATATTCAACGTGTTATAAATGGTGATAATGAAATAAAAGGTAAACGTATTGGAATGGCTGATTTTACAAAACAAGCACTGCAATTAATAGACGGTGGTAATAAAATAGAAACAGATTTACTCAACTCTCAATGGCGAGATAATGCGAATCAGACTGAAAAACTTGGTAAAATGATTGCAATGGTGGATGTTTCAGCATCTATGGAAGGTGACCCTATGAATGTTGGGATTGCACTAGGTATTCGGATCGCTGAAAAATCTATGTTAGGTAAAAGGGTGATGACATTTAGTGCAAAACCGGCTTGGATAAATTTAGAAAGTTATGAAGATTTTGTTACACAAGTGGGTATTATAAAACGCGCTGAATGGGGGATGAATACTGATTTTTATGCGGCTTTAGATATAATTTTGGATGCGATTATTCAAAATAAGATGACATCTGAAGATGTTCAAGATTTAATACTTGTTGTATTATCAGATATGCAAATAGACCGAAATGATGATTATACCAGCGAAAATTTATATGATGTTATGAAGACAAAGTATGAAGCGGCCGGTATTCGTTTAAATGGCAAACCATATAAACCGCCGCATATTTTGTTTTGGAACTTAAAAAGTACGTCAGGATTTCCTACGTTATCAAATCAAAGAAATTGTTCAATGATGTCAGGGTTTAGTCCATCACTTCTCAAATTATTCTGTGAACAAGGAATCACTGCATTACAATCTACTACACCTTGGACGTTATTAGAGAAAAGTTTAGAAAATCCGAGATACAAAATTATGGCTGAAAAACTGTTGCGGGAGATTTGAGTAATAAAATTAAAATTTAATTATAGTATTTATATAATTAAGTTTAAAATGATGGGTATGAATTTTATTTCTAACAAAACTATTGACGAAGAACGGATTTTATCTGAATTAGATAAAACCTTAAAAATTCCTTATCCAATAAAAGAAAAATATAATAGCATTATTCCTAATAATATATTTCAGACGTGGGTTTCAAAGAAAATCCCTCCTTTAATGGCTTTATCAATTATGAATATAAAAAAATCAAACCCTGGTTTCAAATATTATTTATTTGACGATAATGATTGCAGAAGATTTATAAAGCAGTTCTTTAGAGCAGAAGTTTTAAATGCTTATGACAGTTTAATTCCAGGAGCATATAAAGCCGATTTGTGGCGATATTGCGTGTTATTTATAAAAGGTGGAATATATTTAGATATTAAATATACACCTTTAAATGGCTTTAAATTTATTAATTTAATCGAAAGCGAACACTTGGTTGCCGATATAAATAATACAGATATATATAATGCTCTTATGGTTTGCCTTCCAGGAAATAAAATATTACTCGATGCTATTAATATGATTGTTGAAAATGTTAAAAATAAATTTTACGGTACTAGTTTTTTAGAGCCTACAGGACCAAAAATGTTATCAAAATTAATTTCAACAAAAGATAAAAGAGTAGATTTAATTCATAAAGAATTGAATAGTAATCATAATTATAGAGTTATTTATTTTAATAACATACCGATTTTGAAAAGTTATAATGGTCACACTGTTGAAAGAGATAATTTTTCATTGAAAAAACATTATTCTATTTTATGGAAAGAAAGGCGCATTTATTTGTAAATGCTTCTACTTTCCCATAATTTGTCGTATCTTTTTGTATTTTTTTTATTATATTGCATATTTCTTTCGTTATTATATTCATTGTATTCGGTCGAAATAATAAATCGATTTTTATATATAATGTATCCACCCCCATGATAATGTAACATATCAATATTGATGGGTAATTTATTTTTTAAAATTATTAATCCCAACATTTCAGGTCCGGTAGGGGATAAAGGTGTTTTACCGTAATATCTATTTTTAACATTTGCTACAATTTGTCTAATTGCCATAAATAATAATATGTTACCTTTTTTACAAGCCATTAATGCATTATATATGCTTTTCACAGGTCTATCTTTTACAAAATGCTCTTGTTCTGTTAAAGCAATCAGTTTAAATCCATTTATACAAGAAAATTTAATATCTAAATATATTCCGCCTTTTATAAATAACACGCAATATCGCCACAAATCGGCTTTATATGCTCCTGGAATTAAACTGTCATAAGCATACAAGACATCCTCCCTGAAATGTGTTTTAATAAACTCTCTGCAATCATTATCGTCAAATAAATGATGTTTAAATAGCGGATTTTGTATTTTTAATGATTCAACCCTTTCCTTCATTTTCTTTGGTAAATCTTTGGTAGCCCAAGTTTGATAAATATCTAATGGTATGATACTTTTGTAACTAGGTTTTAAAAAAAAATCTGTGCTATTATTTTTATGTAAAAAATTTGTCATAGTAATTTATATATTTTATATATAATATAAATTAATATATTTAATATATATTATAATGTTAATGTGGTCTTTAAGTAAACATAAAAAAGCTGAAAAATTAAAAGAATTACAAGAAGAAATACGAAAAAAAATAGATGATAAAAATAAATTAATTGTGTACAACACTTTATTTAAACCGTTTGTTTTAAAATTATCTTATAATAACATAATACCTTTACAGTTGTATACTTGTTGGCATACAAAGAATCTGCCGCCTTTAATGAAAGAAAACTTTAATTTTTTAGTAGAAAGTAACCCTAAAATTACATTCTACCTTTATGATGAAAATGAATGCAGAGAATTTATAAAAACAAATTTTGAGCCTGATGTATTATGTGCGTATGATGCATTAATTCCTTGTTCTTATAAATCAGATTTATGGCGATATTGTGTATTGTTTATAAATGGTGGAATATATATGGACATCAAATATAAATGTGTGAATGGGTTTAAGTTTATATCACTTACTGAACAGGAATATTTTGTAAGAGATAGACCGGAAAAATGTGTATACACTGCATTAATTGTAGCTTTACCTAGAAATGAAGTATTATTCAAATGTATAAGACAAATTGTAGCGAATGTTAAAAATAGATATTATGGGTTTGATAGTTTAGAACCAACAGGTCCACGATTATTAGGAAAATATTTTACTTCTGAAGATAGAGAGAACCTGGAATTATATTTTAAAGATACTTATGTTGAAGATAAACTGGATAAATTCTATATTGTTAAAAAAGATAGAATTATTTTAACATATTATGATGGATATAGAGAAGAACAAGCAAAATATCAAAAAAACAAATATTATGCTGTATTATGGAAAGAGAAAAATATATATAAATAGAGTCATATTTTGTTCTTTTATTTTAATCGTTTAAGTTTATTTTCTCTTTATATGTGAGGAGTTTTCATTTAGTTTGTATATTTGCAAACTATTAATAACGTATTATCCCATTTATTTATTTCAGAATTAATAGTTAATAATTTAAATAAACAATTACTATATGTTAATTCCCATTTTTTAATTTTATTTTCAAATAAAGGTATATCATTTATGTGTATGTCTTCTATAATAAAATAACCATTTTTTTTTAATTTATGTATAGAATTTTCAAAAAAACACACATTGGCGTTAAATGTATGCAATCCATCGTCAATAATAATATCGAAATCACATTCTAATTTTGGTTCATCCCACATATTTTTGATTATTTTTTTATTTGTTTGATCACAAAAAAATGTATTTATTCTATCGGTATCAAATAATATATTTTTATCAATATCAGCACCATATATAAAAGCATTTTTAAAAAACTCAGACCACCCATATAAGGAAGCACCTGGGCGCCCAGTAGAACCCATATTAGAAGGTATATTTATATTGTTTGTTCCTAAACCCAACTCAAATATGTTAATTTGGTCTTCACATATATCTTTAAATAACATATAATAAAATGTTGTATAATTATGCCAAGAAGAGGTAATATCTGTACTTCCTTTATCACTTTTATTTCTTCCCATAATTTCACATAAAGGAGTGCTTTGTTTTTCATCAAATATAAAATTCATCATATATACTACGAAGAATTTTATAATAACAATAATTTCCAAATTATAATGTAAATTTAGGTCAAATGATTATAAAGTTTAAACCAACTAGAGTCCTGAATTAATTTAAAAATATCCTTATTTTCGTGGTATAGTTGTAAAACTAATGACTGGTCATCATCGGATATAAAATATTTGTGCCATAATTTTATTTTGTTTTCATAAATATTTTCAAATTTTTCCACAAGTTTGTTTGAGACAATAAATGCAGAACCAGCTATAACGGCTTCATCTATTTGCAACATCTGTATAGCATTTAACCTTGTTTGAGGTATTTTAAATGCTTGATATATAATTTTTTCAGGAAGTTTATTTACATTAATATTTTTTGGAAGCGAATTAATTTCTCTAACATAACCGAAATCAATCCAAGAATAAAACTTATAATTTGGATATTTTTCTTTTGAGTAACTTATAAAATTAACCTTACTGTGATTCATTAAATTATATTTAGCACACCACGTTTCGGGATGTTTTCTATATCTATGTGCTGGTATTTTCACTATAAATTCATTAGAAGAAATAATTTTGCTTTCTTCTACTAAATATTTTTCATAAAATGTATTTACATTTGAAAATTTATCAAAAATAATATTTTCATTGAAGCTATAGTTAGATAATAATTCATTTTTTATTTCGTCATCCAAATAAACAATTAACTTATAATTGATATTATTTGTTATGTTTAAAAAATAATTAAAATAATCCTGGTTACTCCTTTTATGTGTAGTCCAATTGTTTCTTCCAATATCTTTAAATGCAGTTACAAATAATATATCATTCATATTTATACTTATATATATATATATTTTTTTTTCCAATAGTCGTTATAATGTATTTGACTTTTTTGTTGTTCTTTTCTGTATTCATCATACTCATCTAATATAAGTATTCCACCAATAGAAATACCATTTCCTTGTTTACCAACATATCTTTTTGTAACTGAATTTTGTTTTTCGTCATAATTAAAAAATTTACCTAACATAACAGGGCCAGTTGGATCTAATGGAGAATTACCGTAATAATTATTTTTAACATTTTTAACTACCTGGTTTATAGCATTCAGCAACCGCTGATTCTTTGGAAGTGAAACCATAAATCCATTATAAACTGCTTTGTTATGTTCACTTGGATATTCGGAAATTTTAACATCTGTTGGGAAATGTTCTTTCTCTGTTAGACTTATAAATTTAAACCCGTTTACACAGTGAAATTTAATATCCATATATATACCTCCATTTATGTATAAAATACAATATCTCCATAAGTCTGCTTTATATGCTCCTGGAATTAATTTATCGTATGCATATAACACTTCAGCATCAAAATTTTTTTTTATAAATTCTCTACAATCATTATCATTATATAATACAAATTTGAATTCAGGGTTTAAAAATTTATTATATTCTAAATTCTCCATCATTTTTGGAGGTAATTCCTTTGTACTCCAAGTTTGATATATAGTTAATGGAATAATACTATTGTATTCAGCTTTTATATTGAAAACTGGTCTAGAAAAAGTAGATTTATATTCTTCTCTAAAAGGATTGTTTATATTTTTTTTTAGAAAAGTTTTTAACAACATAATTTATACTATATATATATAAAACTATTTTATAATAATTGTAATTCATCTAAACAAAATCTCAGGGCTAATCATTATTCTTGCCCCCGAATTCTTCCGAGCCATTTGATGAAATGCTCTATGTTCACAATCCTCATAATGACCTTTTACGTGACCATAGTCTTTATACACTAATCCGTTTGATTTTTGTGCTATTGCGTGAGTTGCTATATAATGTTTTGGAAATAAATCTGTACGTACTTTTCCATCATAATATGTATTTAAAAACTTGGGTGTTCTATAAATTGACAACCCATTGAAGGATGATATGCACGGTAACAATTGTCCTGGTTTTAAAAGCTTTAGTTTAAGCATCATATAGTCTTTAATAATTGTATAATAATTATAACTATTTTGAAAATGATTATAACTAAAACAAAACGGCCATATGGATAATCCCCAAATATCATAATAGTATGGATTTGTGTTAAAAGATAGACCGTCCCAGTCGTTTCTTAGTAATGATCTTTTAAGAGGTTCTACATTTATATTTTTGCAATTTACGTCGTCAAAGTCCATCATTATAAAGTACGGAAATTGGCTTGTATTTTGTCTTATATAATTTAAACAGTAATTGCGCGCAATAGCTATTCTATGTGTTCTAAATTTTGACATCGGTGTTTTATTAACATAAAATATTAGTCTATTGTTTTTCTTTTGGTATTTTTTTAATATATCTAATGTGTTATCATTTGATTTATCATAATAAATGACTATTTTATAATCATCAAAGAGAGAACCTATTTTTTCTATATTCTCGAAAACCTTGGGTAAATATGGCCCACAATTTTTTACAGGTCCACAAATGCAACAATTCATTTAAATTATATTTTTATTTAAAATTGATAAATAATTCCTAATATAATTAAATGTATTATAACAAAAGCATTATAACAAATATTTACCACAAATTATGTATACAATTGTAACCAGTCGATTTAATAATGAAACACGTGATGCTAATTATGCCTATAGAAAAAAAAACGGGTTTTCTTGTATGTATTGTACTCCATTAGAATTATCCCCTCATATTTTGTACAATACCCCTGTATTTGTTATTGAAATGAATAATATCACTAACAAAATTGAAGGGATTGGTTTAATAAAAAATCGTCCTGAAACCAAAAGGTATTATAAGGTTCATTCAGATGGTAATACAAACCGTTACACTTATATTGGAAACTATTTTATCGAGAGGGAAATTATAGATGATTATAATTCACACTTTGTTTATGTATTGGAGGAGATATTATTTAAAGGATATACTCACTCAAAAAGAGGTGCAGGGTTAACTAGACTTCCAAAACAATTCTTGAAATTAGAAAAATACGATGGATTAGATGTAAAAAAAGAAATAAGGGATTTGTTTATTTATCATTTTAGAGAGAAATTACAGGCAGATAAACGTTGTACCAAAGATGTTGCGGTTACTGATGTGGTTGAACTAGTAGAAAACGACGAAATTTTATAATAAATTTTCGTGAAAATAGTACTGAAAAAATAGCACTAAAAAAACGGCACTAATATTATTTGCCGTTTTTTTATTAAAAACAATATCTGTACTATCTATAATATTATGACAGATATTGATACAAATGTTTCTAATTATACTTTGTCGGAATTATTAACCATAGTTGACATTGATAATGAAGATGTAAATGACGATACTATAATAGAAAAAACAGACCAATTGATAAATAAATTCCAAACAAAAAACCCTCGATTAGCGGTTTTTTTTAAAGAGGTACAAAGTCAGCTATTACAATATGCGGAAGGATTAGATGCCGAATCTGATGAAGATACAAGTGGAAAAATTGTAGTAGAAACTGGTGTAGAGGGCTTCGGAACAATGTCTGATGAAGCTATATATCCAGCTGGAGAAAAACAAATCACAAATTGGTATGAGAATGAAAATCTTACACAGAGCGACCAAAATCAGCTCGATAAAATTACCCAAAGAAAGCAAAAAATCGGCGTTTTTGGTAACCAGCATAATCCAATGAATCGAGAACAAATTGCCACTACGGATACATTTAATTTACCTGTAAAACAAGACTCTTTGAACCCCAATTTAAAAAATACTATTAATCGTTTTATTAATCTCGATAGTCAATTTAGACAATATACCAGTGGAGTAGATTCAACCTCCACAAATTATACGTTGGATCTTTCTGATACATTGAAAAATGCATTAAAGTTGAGTTTATATTCCTATCAAATACCCTTTAGTTGGTATACCATTGACGAGGCTTATGGTAATACGTGCTTTTGGATAGTAGATAGTAGTTCAAATAATGCGGTTCCTGTATCTGTTCCATCAGGTAATTATAGTCAAACCGGGTTTCAGTCACAATTAAATACATCTTTTCAAAATGCTGGCTTCACAACCCCAGCAGTCACTGGATATGTTACTGCAAATAATCCTGTTTATTATAATGCAAATAATGGGAAAATAACATTATTTTTATATGATGGAACATATAATGACCCCGATGGTATTTTGCCTACATTTACTATTACAACTGAAACATCTATTGTATTTTACGATTTTACTGGAGAATTACAGTGTACCGTAAATTGTGCGAGCAGCTCAAACCATTATTTTAATAATACATTAGGATGGATAATGGGATATAAATTACCCTATTTTAGTATTGACCCAAATGGTAATACCGCGTCTTCAGTGTTGGATTTGAACGGAACCAAATATTTAATACTGGTTTTGGATGACTATAATCAAAATCACGTGAATAATAGTCTTGTATCTATTGCACAATTTTCGAATACGTTAAAGATGCCGTTTTACGCTTCTCCGGATATACCCTATTTTTGTTTAAATCCTGCTCAAGTAGGCGGAAATTTAACAGAACTGGTAGACGATGTTGTTGTAGAGTCATTATTTAATGATCAAAATTTTAATACTGAAAATGGTCTATTAATAGCTGGAAAATATCTAAATGAATATACTTCTCGTCAAGTTGTTCTTCCAAGTGCGCCTCGTACTCTTACAAATGCACAACTGTATACTATAAATCAAATAAATAAGAACAACAATAACTTGACAAATTATTTGGCAAAAGCACCCACATCTTCTGATATTTTGGCTATATTACCTGTAAAAACATCTACAGGTGTACCAACAGGTTCTTTACTGGTAGAATTTAGTGGTTCATTGCAAGACAATTCAAGAGTTTATTTTGGACCTGTAAATATTGAAAGAATGGCGGTAAAATTGTTAGATGATAAAGGTAATGTATTGAATTTAAATGGTAATGATTGGTGTTGTACAATTGTATGTGAATGTTTATATCAGTATTAAAAGCGCCAAAATAACCGTATCAAATTAAAATATCATTTTATATTATGAATATCTTAGTAGAATTATTTAATCAATTTGGTGCATACGGACCAGCAATACTTTACTTTCTCTCTATATATCTTTTGTGGAACCATCATAACTTATTTTTTTATTATAATGTTGGTGTATTTGTCAATGAAATTTTAAATTTAATTTTAAAAGGTTTAATTCAACAGCCTAGGCCATCTGAAGACCCCAAGACGTTCCGTTTAGCTTTGAGTCACGGTAAACGGTTTTTGTTTAAGGATGGAATACCACACGACATATTTGGAATGCCATCGGGACACGCTCAATCTGCACTATTTTCGAGTATATTTATTTATCTCTCTTTTAGAAAAACAAATCTTGTTTATATTTATTTATTGATATCTGTGCTAATAATGTCTCAAAGAGTAGTATATAATTATCATACTATTTTGCAAGTATTTATTGGTGCAGTTATAGGAACTAGTTTTGGTTACTTTGTATATTTTCTAGGAAGAGAGAAAATAAAAGGACATATTACAGAAAAAGTGGACGATTATGGTCCTATATAATTTGTATAAATTTGTTTATATTTATAAATAATTGTAAATGTGTATGTATTTACAATTATTGTGCTTGATCTTTATATATATATTTGAAGGTACTTGTAGTTGCAAACCCATTAAATGAACTTGCTGCTGAAATGGTGTATGCACCAAAATTCTCTACAAATAAAACTTCGCCAATTGCCAATTCGGGTAACATAATGTCATCGCTAATTAAATCAATTCCATCACACGTGAAACCATATGCACGTGACTTTTTAAGACCCTCGGTGCGTTCATTAAATGGTAATAAAATGGGTTGAAAATGGTCATTTTTGATACAATTAAAACTTCCATAGGTGCTTTCATTTAGATAATAAACGATTATTTTCTCTCCAGTATTATCATCATAAACATTCTTTTTACCAATTACGTTTAGTACTAGCGTATATGATTTCTCAACAAAATAACGACCTATTTCACTGATAAATTCTATTTTTTTGTCTTCTAACTCTTTTCCAAAAAAATCTTGAATACCATCGTTCACACGCTTTGCAGCGTCTTCGAATCGTATATTATTAATATTACTGAATCCGCCGCCAATATCTATCATTGTTATATCAATACCCATTTGTAGTGCGATATCCGTTGCTTTTCTACAATCACTCAAAGCTTTATAAAAACTATCTGCAGATAAACAACCACTACCTACGTGAAAACTAAACCCAATAATGTGCAGTTTTAACGTCTTGGCAATAGTTAATAATTCTTCTACCTGATTTATTTTACAGCCAAATTTTTTAGAAAAACGGCACACACTATTGCTATCGTCTACGGCCAAACGTAATACCAATTTTGCATATGGATGGTACAATTTTATTTTATATAATTCCTCCTCACTATCAAAGGTCATTAAATCTACATCATTAATACGGGCATATTTGATTTGACTAATTAGCTTAATTGGATTTGCAAAAATAATTCTAGATGGGTCGTTAGTAATGTCTATCACATTTCTAATTTCAGATTGTGAAGCACAATCAAAATTTACAGCCAGTGATGATAATGCCTCTAGTATAACTGGGTTTGGGTTGCATTTTACAGCATAATATAATTTTACATCCGGCAATAATCGTATCCAATTATTATATGCGTTTACTATTTCACCCAAATCAATTATATAAAACGCTTCTTCGCTTTGATTTTCTTGTAAAAAATCATTTATTATATTATAATTGTCAACGTCTGAACCGTATAATTTTACATCGTATTTTTGTAAAAAACCGTTATCTAGTGTTTTAGATGCTTGTATATTTGCAATAACTCTCTCATTTATTTGCGTGTCAGTATCTGTCATTATTTGTTACTAAATAAACAGACAAAAAATTATCAAAATATTACGCGAGTTGAAAATTGTTATACAGTACTTTCTTCACACGATACACGGTGCCCTAAATAGTATAAATGGTCATCTGTGCTGGTTTTTATTAAACTATATTGGTCGGCGCATTTGGGGTCTTCACAGTCAGTTTCACTACATTCAATTAAATTTCCGTCAGCGTCTTCAAAAACTTCTCTACAACTATGGTAGTATCCAAACCCATCTATTGGAGGGACGTGTGGTACAGTGTCTTTATTATGAGTAGTTCTAAAATATTCGCTAATTATTGAATTAACAAAAGTGGCATATTTAGTATCTCCTACACGGGGTTGACCATAATCATATAATTTAGTTTTTACTCCATTTCTCTCTAATTCCATAGCTAATAATTGTCCACAAGAGGCGCCATATGAATGACCCGTCACTACTACAGAATATGTTGGGTATGATTTTAGTAAGTTTTTCACATCATATATAGTTTGATTACCGAC
>Ga0214923_10002591_pt1 | contig 23783 bp, 21 predicted proteins | sample LL1510_MetaG_FD_177993 | JGI IMG/M metagenome (GOLD analysis project Ga0214923, IMG submission 177993) | Freshwater microbial communities from Lake Lanier, Atlanta, Georgia, United States - LL-1510 | ecosystem: Environmental > Aquatic > Freshwater > Lake | place: USA: Georgia | collected...
GCAGACGCAGAAAAGTTTCTAAAAGACGTGGCGGTGCAACTGGTTTAACTGGAGGAGCAACTGGTGGCAGACGCAGAAAAGTTTCTAAAAGACGTGGCGGTGCAACTGGTTTAACTGGAGGAGCAACTGGTGGCAGACGCAGAAAAGTTTCTAAAAGACGTGGCGGTGCAACTGGTTTAACTGGAGGAGCAACCGGTGGCAGACGTAGAAGAGTTTCTAAAAGACGTGGCGGTGTTACTGGTTTAACTGGAGGAGCAACTGGCGGCAGACGCAGAAAAGTTTCTAAAAGACGTGGCGGTGCAACTGGTTTAACTGGAGGAGCAACTGGCGGCAGACGCAGAAAAGTTTCTAAAAGACGTGGCGGTGCAACTGGTTTAACTGGAGGAGCAACTGGTGGCAGACGTAGAAGAGTTTCTAAAAGACGTGGCGGTGTTACTGGTTTAACTGGAGGAGCAACCGGTGGCAGACGTAGAAGAGTTTCTAAAAGACGTGGCGGTGCAACTGGTTTAACTGGAGGAGCAACTGGCGGCAGACGCAGAGCTTCTAAAAAAGTTTCTAAAAGACGTGGCGGTGCTACTGGTTTAACTGGAGGCAGACGCAGAGCTTCTAAAAAAGTTTCTAAAAGACGTGGCGGTGCTACTGGTTTAACTGGAGGCAGACGTAGAAGAGTTTCTAAAAGACGTGGCGGTGTTACTGGTTTAACTGGAGGAGCAACCGGCGGCAGACGCAGAAGAGCTTCTAAAAGACGTGGGGGTGCAACTGGTTTAACCGGAGGTAAAAAAAGTGGGAGAAGAATGAGAGGGGGTGCAGTTGGTGCTCGTTTAGACACTGTTACTGATAGAATTACTGAGAACGCTTATATATGTGGAAGTAAATCATTAGAAGGTGGTTTAAGTAATTACATTGTAATAAAACTAAATAATATAGTACCCGTAGAATCAGCAGCACCAGCTGCAGCCATAGATCCTTATTTTACTGGCAGTACTCCTAAAAATTTTGATGCTATAAAAAGAGCTAAACCAGAATTAGAAAGAATTAATCCGGATGGTCCAATGATGGCAGTATATAAACTACCAGCAGGAGCAGGAGTAGGAGCAGCAGTAGAATATAAATTAGTTGCGCCTGATAAAGTTCCAGCAGGAATATGGGTAGTAAAAGCAGCAGCAGCAGCAGCACCAGCAGCACCAGCAGCACCAGAAGCACCAGCATCATCACTAATGGGTGGTAAATATAGAGTTAAAAAACATTAAATAATTCAGTCGCACTAATTTTTTAAATGATCATAATCATTTAAAAAATTGAATATAAATAATTTTAATATAAAGATATACTTTTTATATTAAAAACATGGCAGATTCTACTTCAAAAAGTATTGAACAAAAATATCAAAAGAAAACTCCAATTGAACATATTTTAACTAGACCTGACACATATGTAGGTGATATTAAAATTCAAGAAGAAGTAATGGATATTTATGATGATGATCTTCAAAGAATTGTTAAAAAGAATATCAAATATGTTCCTGCATTATATAAAATTTTTGATGAAATTATAGTTAATGCATTTGATCATACTAAAAATGATTCTACATGTGATACTATAAAGGTAAGCATAGATAAAGATAAAAATGAAATATCTGTATTAAATAATGGGAAAGGTATCGATATTGAAATTCATGCTCAACATAAAATATATGTTCCTGAATTAATTTTTGGTGAATTATTAACATCTACAAATTATGATGATAATGAAGCAAGAACTACTGGTGGACGTAATGGTTATGGTGCAAAATTAACAAATATATTTAGTACCAAATTTATTGTTGAAACAGTTGATGAAGAAAGAAAAAGAAAATTTTATCAAGAATTTACTGATAACATGAGTAAAAGAACCAAACCAAAAATAACCGATTATAAACAAAAATCTTATACTCAAATAACTTTTATTCCGGATCTAAAAAAATTCTCATTATCAGAATTATCAGATGATATTGTAAATCTTTTTAAAAAGAGAGTTTATGATATTGCTGGATTAGGTGAAAAACTCAAAGTATATTATAATGATAAAAAAATAGAAACCAATAATTTTAAAAAATATATTTCTCTTTATTATCCAGATGATGATGTTTTCTTTGACGAACAAGAAAGATGGAAAGTTGGAGTAATATATAAACCAGATAATAATTTTGAACAAAAAAGTTTTGTAAATGGAATATGTACTTATAAAGGTGGAAGTCATACTGAATATGTAATGAAAGGAATTATTAAAAAGGTTAAAGAAGCTATTCTTAAAAAGAATAAAGAATTAAAAATAAAAGATGAAACTATCAAAGAAAATTTAATTATTTTTATTGATTCAACTATTATTAATCCTGCATTTTCATCTCAAACCAAAGAAGAACTTAAAACAAAACAAGCTGATTTTGGTTCAATTTATGAAATGAATGAAAAAATTCTTGCTAAAATTATTAAATCTGGTTTAGTTCAACAGATTATTGATTTAGCAAAACTTAAAGATCAAGTCATTCTTAAAAATACTGATGGGAAAAAAACTAATAATATTAGAGGTATTCCTAAATTAGAAGATGCTGAATGGGCTGGTACTAAAAAATCAACTCAATGTCGTTTAATTTTAACAGAAGGGGACAGTGCTAAAGGTCTTGCTATGGCGGGTCGTTCAGCAATTGCAGATGGTAATTGTAAATATGGAGTTTTTCCGTTAAAAGGAAAACTATTAAATGTTCGTGAAGCCACAGCAAAACAATTATTAGAAAATGAAGAAATTATTAATATTAAGAAAATTTTAGGATTACAGCATAATAAAGAATATTTAAGTACATCAGAATTACGTTATTCTTCAGTAATTATATTCTCGGATCAAGATTATGATGGATTTCATATTAAAGGATTAGTAATGAATTTTTTTCATCATTTCTTTCCAAGTTTAATTAAATTAAATTTTTTACATGCTTTATCAACACCAATTGTAAAAGCTGTTAAAGGAAAAGAATCAAAAATATTTTATAATTTAACTCAATATGAAGATTGGAAACACAAAATAGATCCAAATAATTGGCATATTAAATATTACAAAGGATTAGGTACTTCAAATAAAGATGAAGCAAAAGAATATTTTACTGATATAGAAAATAAATTAATTAAATATTCATGGGCAAATAAATCCATATTTAATGAAATTGTTAATGAAGAAATAGAAGAAGATGATAAAAGTGTTTGTGATAGTGTTAAATCTAAACGTAAATCTTCTAAAAAATCTAAAACAACATCAGTAGATGATCAACAAAAAGAACATATTTGTTTTGATGCAATTACATTAGCTTTTGATAAAAAAAGAGCAGATGATCGTAAGGAATGGTTAATGAGATATGATCGAAATAAAATTATTCAAAACGATATTAAAGAAGTTCCAATATATGACTTTGTACATAGAGAACTAATACACTTTTCAAATGATGATATTAATAGATCAATTCCTAATATTATTGATGGTTTAAAACCATCTCAAAGAAAAGTTCAATATGGTTCTGTATTACGAAAACTATTTAAGAAACAAGATGAAATTAAAGTTGCACAATTATCTGGATTTATTTCAGAAAAAACTTCATATCATCATGGTGAAGCTTCTCTCCAAGGAACTATTGTTGGTATGGCTCAAAATTTTGTTGGAGCTAATAATTTAAATTTACTACATCCATCTGGTATGTTTGGATCTCGACTACTTGGTGGTAAAGATTCAGCTTCTGCAAGATATATATTTACCTATTTAGCTGAATGGAATAGATTAATATTTAGACCAGAAGATGATCCAATCTTAACATATTTAAACGATGATGGATTATCAATTGAACCAGAATATTATGTTCCGATTATTCCAGTTGTGCTTGTAAATGGAGCTCAAGGTATTGGTACAGGATTTTCAACAACTATTTTACAATATAATCCATTACAGATAATTGACAATATTTTATTAATGATGGATAATAAATCAGTGAAAGAAATGTATCCATGGTTTAGAGGATTTAAAGGTAAAGTTGAGAAAGTTGAAAACGGATTTAATATTAAGGGAAATTATAAAATTGATAAAGAAAATAGTAAAGTTATTATTACTGAATTACCAATTGGTACTTGGACTACACCATATAAAGAATATCTTGATAAATTAGAAGAAGATAAAGTAATTAAAGGATACAAAGATAAAAATACTGATGAAACTGTTTATTTTGAAATTCAATTTACAGATGATAATTTATATGACTTAATTGAAAAGAAAAAATTAGAAAGTACCTTAAAACTTGTAGATAAGGGTACAATAACGAATATGCATGGTTTTAATAAAAATAATGTAATTAAAAAATATGATACAATTTATGATATTCTCCAAGAATTTTATGGTGTTAGATTAGAATATTATAAAAAGAGAAAAGAACATCAAATGGATGAAATTGATAAAGAATTAAATATTTTAGAATGGAAAATGAAATTTATTAAAGGGGTTATTGATGGAACAATAATAGTAAATAATCAAACCAAAGATAAAATTTCGGATCAATTAGAAAAACAAAAATTTCCTAAATTATCAGAAAATAAATCTTATGATTATCTATTAACTATGCCAATTTATTCATTAAGTAAAGAAAAGATTGATGAATTACAAAAGAGAATAGATAATTTAGAAGAAGAATTAGAGCATATTGAAGCAACCACCGAACTTCAACAATGGAAGAAAGAATTATTAGAATTAAAAAAAGTAGTTGAAAAAGCATTTGCAAATGATGATAAAGAAAACAATGAGAAAGTGAAAATTTTTATAAAATAATTTAATTTATAAATATATATATGAATTATTATGATAAATATTTTAAATATAAAATTAAATATTTAAAATTAAAAAAATTAATTGGTGGGGAAAATGAATATTTTAAATGTTTTGAAGAAGACTTAAATTTTATTAAATCATCAACTGATAATGAACATACTTTATTTTTTTGTAATATATTATTAATATTCTGTGAATTATCACAAGTTATAAAAACATCAAATGAATCAATTGATGTTTTTGATAATATTTATAAAAAATATAATATAAAATTTAATACTTATGATGTAGATGATGTAATGATTAAAAAATATTATGTAACAATATATTATGAATTAAATGATATTTTAAGTGAATTTTATAATAATGAAAAATTAGATCATCGTAATATTATTTTTTTAAATATGCCAAAAAGTAAATCAGATAAACAATTATTTAATGATATAGATAAATTTATAAAATCAATTAAAACGAGTATTATAATTAAATCAAGTAATGTTTTACAAAAATATGAAAATTATGTTTCAAATCATAATAAGTTTATTAAATTATTATCTTATTCTAAAGATTTACCAGGATATATTAAATCATATGATGTAAAAATTAATAAAATTATTCAAAAATATAAATCTAGTAGTTTAAATATAATTGATTTATTTATTTTATTATTTATTAATGAAAAAACAGATTATTTAAAAAAATTATTAATTTATTTACATAGAAATGAAAAATGGTATATTTTAAAAAAAGAAGCTTCAATTATTATAGTAGAATTAATGATTGAAAAAGAATCTAAAATTAAATACGATGAATTAAAATTATTTTTTGATAATATAATAGACGAAATTTCTAATTTAGAATTTGAAGATATTATTTTAGATATATGTAAAGAAAAAGAAACTATTGAAATTTCATGTAAAGAAAATAGTAGAAAAAATGATTTATTTTGTATGAATAATGCTGAAAATCAAGAGATTGTATGTAAATTTAAATAAAAAATATGATTTATGTTATTTAAAAAAAAATTGAAAATATTTTTGCTAATAGACCTTATCATTGAAAGAGTGTGTGGGAGTAACATATAGTTACTCAGAATATTTTAGTATATTCTCCCCGAAAGGGTAGCCATTCTAATGAAGGTGCATAACCTCCCCGAAAGGGTAAATTATGAGATTATTTACAAATATGTAATTAATCGCATAACAGCTCTGGTAGATAGCTTAAATCTACCAAACAAAAAAATTAATTTATTAATTCTTTTGTTTATAAAAATTATTAATTCTTTTGTTTATAAAAAATTGAAAATTATTTTAAATATAGGGTCCATAAAAAAAACTTTAAGTATGTACCATGCCAATTTCTTTTGTTAATATCAGGGTTGTATACCCCGAGATTCACAGAATTGTTTTTTTGGTAGCTCAGGTGGATGACTCCACTTGGGCTACTCTGGAGGGACGTTTCCCTTCCATGAGCCGTATGATCAATACGCTCACAACCCTTCGCACCATCTTCAAGAACTGCGAGTCCAAGCCTGAACTCGCGAACAAGAAGAACATTGATCTTGCGCAGATTGAACGACTCCAGAAGGACATCAGCAAGGCTAACAGGTGTCTGGCTTCCGACGGAACCCAAGCCGAGGCCTACAATCGCTTCTTGGAGGCGATCAATGTCCCACTGGCTACTACTGTCACCGGAGAGCGAGTGATAGTCAAAGGCCACCGCGTTCGCTTCTTCCCTCACGCTGCCTCTCACAGCAGCAAGGTGAAGGACTGTATCAGTCCTGCGATCGAAGTCGCAGCAGCAACGACACTGGAAGAGCCTGAAAATATCGTGCCTCCGACCCTTGTTACTTTCAAGAAGTTCCTTGTGAGCAAGGCTCCGGCAGCAGCACCCGACGGCAAGTGGTCGGCTGAGTTTGTCGGTATGCACTCTACCCGCCGTTGCAGATGTGTTCTCCCGGTCCCTGATCGGAAGGGAATTAGTGCCTTATTGGAAGAGGCTCTCCGATCTGAAAGCTGCACGGTCGAGATGATGAAGGGTAAGCTTATGCTCAAGGCACCGTGCATTGGATGCACCTACGATCCTGACAAGAAAGTAACGCCTGCTCTGGTCGAGATGCCCTTCTCCGAGACCTGCACCTTCATCCAGCGCACAACTGGCCGCGATGCGGTGCCGGTCTTCAAGACGGCCCTCCTCATGGCTACCGGTCGTTCTAAGAGCCTATCTCGGTTCTCGTGCCCCCAAGCTGGGTGTGCGAAGCGCGGGGATCCCTGGATCTTTGAGCTGGACTACGGCTGTCTCCAATGCGCCGCTGACCGAAAGGATGGTAAGACAACCCACTACCATGCGTTTGAGTGCCCATCGTGTCATGACCATGCCTGTGGACTCTGCTCCCAGCCACGCTCAGCACACCTAGGTGGCACGGAGGTGTGCCCCAAGGAGATGGTTGTCACCGAAGCGGAGCGTGAGGAAGCTCGCAAGACTGACACCTACTTTTGCGGTGCCTGCAACATCCCGTGCCAGCGCACGGCCGGCTGCCCTCATCTCCGCTGCCAGTGTGGCTACCACTTCTGTACGCTTTGTGAGCAGGAGCTCAAGTGGAATGAAGCCAGTGGGAGCTACTATATGCACGACTGCCCCAAGCGAGGTCAGCCTGGAGCTGGCTACTTTGCCACAGCTGCAGAAGTTGCAGACCGCGGAATCGCTCTTCCTCAAGGATGGGTACACGATGTGAACCCCCATACACTGCATGTCATTCTCAAACAACACGTCCATCGAGGTGCTGGTGTCGCTCATGGTGCTGGCTACAGGAGGCGCTTTGGTGCATACGATGATCACGATGAGGACGATGATATCGCTGGTCGCTACCCGATGCGAGGCGACGATGACGATCATTGGATGCCTCGACGTGCCGCTCCAGGATGGGGTGCTGGTGTCGCCCTCGGTATTGCAGCCAATGGAAATGGTTTGATCGCTCGAGGCGCTGATGACGATCCTTGGTTAGCTCTCGGTGCCGCTCCAGGATGGGGTGCTGGTGTCGCCCTCGGTATTGTTGCTGCTGCTAACGCCGGTGCTGGTGTTGCCCTCGGAGTTGTTGCTGCTAACGCCGGTGCTGGTTACGGCCCCGGAGTTCTTGCTGCTGCTGAAGGTGCTGCTGCTGGTGCTGCTGCTGGTGCTGCTGCTGCTGCTGTTCTTGCTGCTGCTAACGCCGGTGCTGGCGTCGCCCACGGAGTTGTTGCTGCTAACGCCGGTGCTGGTGTCGCTCACGACGATGATGCTTGAATCGATCCACACGACTTGGCTGCTATCCAGGAGATGCTCGAACGAGATCTCTAAACAAAAAAATTAATTTATTAATTCTTTTGTTTATTAAAAAATTGAAAATTATTTTATAAATGTGTTCTATTAGTCTAAAAATTGTAACAAAAATGGCTATTTCTTTTGATCATGTCATTGGTGAATACCCCGAGATTCACAAAATTGTTTTTTTGGTAGCTAAGGTGGATGACTCCACTTGGGCTACTCTGAAGGGACGTTGCCCTTCCATGAGCCGTATGATCGATACGCTCACCATCCTTCGCACCATCTTCAAGAACTGCGTGACCACGCCTGGACTCGAGAAGAAGAAGAACATCACTCTTTCGGACATTGTCCACCTCCAGAAGGACATCAGCGCGGCGAACAAGTATCTGTCTTCCGACGGAACCGAAGCCGAGACCTGCAATCGCTTCTTGGAGGCGATCAACGTCCCGCTGGCCACTACTGTCACCGGAGAGCCAGTGACAGTTAAGGGCCACCACGTCCGCTTCTTCCCTCATGCTGCTTCTCACAGCAGCAAGGTGAAGGACTGCATCGGTCCTGCGATAGAAGTCGCAGCAGCAACGACACTGGAAGAGCCTGAAAATATCGTGCCTTCGACCCTTGTTCCTTTCAAGAAGTTCCTTGGGAGCAAGGCTCCGGCAGCAGCACCTGACGGCAAGTTGTCGGCCGAGTTAGCCTGCATGCACACTACGCGCCGCTCCAAATGTGTTCTCCCAGTCACTGATCGTACGGGAATTGCTGGCTTATTGGTAGAGTCTCTCGGATCCGCAAGCTGCACGGTCGAGATGGTTCATGGCAAGCTTGTGCTCAAGGCACCGTGCATTGGATGCACCTACGATCCTGACAAGAAAGTAACGGCTGCTCTGGTCGAGATGCCCTTCGCCGAGACCTGCACCTTCATCCAGCGCACAACTGGTAGCAATGCTGTTCCGGTCTTCAAGACGGCCCTCCTGCTGGCTGCCGGTCGTTCTAAGAGCCTATCTCGGTTCTCGTGCCCCCAAGCTGGGTGTGCGAAGCGCGGGGATCTCTGGATCTTTGAGCTGGACTACGGCTGCTACCATTGCGTCGCTAACCGCAAGGAGGGTAAGACCACCCACTTCCACGCATTAGAGTGCCCATCATGTCATTACCATGCTTGCGGACTCTGCTCCCAGCCACGCTCAGCACACCTCGGTGGCACGGAGGTGTGCCCCAAGGAGATGGTTATCACCGAAGCGGAGCGTGAGGAAGCTCGCAAGACTGACACCTACTTTTGCGGTGCCTGCAACATCCCGTGCCAGCGCACCGAAGGCTGCCCTCACCTCCGCTGCCACTGTGGCTACCACTTCTGTACGCTTTGTGAGCAAGAGCTCAAGTGGAATGAAGCAAGTCGGAGCTACTATATGCACGAATGCGCCAAGCGAGGTCAGCCCGGAGCTGGCTACTTCGCCACAGCCGCAGAGGTCGCAGTGCACGGAATCGCTCTTCCTCAAGGGTGGGCACACGATATGAACCCCGATATACGTCACGACATCCGCGAAAAACACGTCCGTCGAGCCTACTGGATGAAGGGTAGTGGCGTTCGGATGCGCGGTGGCTATGGCGATTGGGCAGCTGAGGAAAATGAAGCTCACGGCGGTGCTGCTGCTCACGGCGGTGCTGGTGCTGCTCACGGCGGTGCTGGTGCTCACGGTGGTGCTGCTGCTCACGGCGGCGCTGCTGCTGCTCATGGCGGTGCTGCTGTTGCTCATGGCGGTGCTGCTGCTGCTCACGGCGGTGCTGGTGGAATCGATCCACTCGACTTGGCAGCTATCGAGGAGCTACTCGAGGCAGATTTCGGCTAAACAACACACGTTAACACCAACGTATAGGTGACATAGGAATGCAAATTCCAAGCGACAAATCTGAACTTAGAGGTAAATCATGTTGTACCCCGAAACTATTGAACAGGACAGTAGTATAAATCTCCAACCCTCGCGAAAGCGAAAAAAAGTTTAGAAGAATTGCTTACCTCCTTAACTGGGGGATATGTAGATGATTAGGAGGACGCTCCATTCATTTAAATCAAAGGAGGACGCTCCAAAAAACAAAAAATTAATTTATTAATTTTTTGTTTTTATAATTATTAATTTATGGATTATAAATTTATACTTTTATCAATGATTATTATTCAAATTATTACAACCTATCTTTTTATAGAAAAAAATTCTTTATTACATTTTATTGATTGTGAAACAAAAAACATAATTGCAATTGCTTATATAAATGATAAAATAAAAGGATCTGTTTATTTTATTGAAGATAAAGAAAAAAATTTAGTAACTATCAAATTAAATCTAACTGGTTTGCCAAAAAATAAAAAATTAGGTTTTCATATTCATGCAGCAGGAGATTTATCTGATGGTTGTACTTCTGCATGTTCTCATTTTAATCCATTTAATACTACCCATGGTGGCAAGAGCTCACATAAAAAATCTGAGGAAGGAATCAGACATGTCGGAGATTTAGGAAATATTACTACAGATAAAAATGGAAATTGTAAAATGACTTTCAATGATAATATGATAAAATTAAGAGGATATAGACAGAATATTATTGGAAGATCAATAGTTATTCATGAAAAAACTGATGATTTAGGTAAAGGAAATAATTCAGAATCTTTAAGAACTGGTAATGCTGGTAAGAGAATAGCTTGTGCTGTAATTGGATTTGCTAAGGAAATGTGTAAATAAATTAAAATTTTTAGAATTCTAATTTATAAGATTCAATTATATTTTTATTATAATTTTTTGATTTATTTGATAATTCAATAAATTTTTCCAAAGTTATATTTTGTAGATGTCCAATACCAGCAGTATTTTTTTCCAATAACATAGATAATATACCAATAATAATTGTTCTCATTCTCCATAACGGATTCCATGTTTCTTCATGATATGTTGAAATATTATAACAAATTTTAGTATTAATTTCAAATCTACCATTTGGAGTTAACCATTTAAATTCTGGAGGTTTAAATGGATAACCTTCTTGTAATTTTATATGCAATAAATATTCTCCATTTTTAAATCTTTCATCATCAATATTAGAATATAAAATATACCAATCCATTAAATTTTTATCAGAAACATAAATTTTAAAATTTTTATCAATATTTTTTCTAATTTCTTCTATTTCTTTAACTATTCTAGGATAATTTGTAGTCATTATAATAATATAAATAATTATTTATATTATTTTAATCTATTAGATTTTATTTTTTGTAAATGCAATATATTTTTCTTTGAAGTACCTATAAATTTTTGTTTATAAGGTTGAATTGTATATATATTTTCTTTTACATAATCAATTTTTTTATTTATTAAAAAAAAATAAAATGCTCTATCTGAAACCTCAATATAATTATATATTTCAATATGAAAATTAAATATTATTTCTGCTGAAAAAATATTACAAATTATAAATTTTTCGGTTATTGTTTCATCAAAATTATCATGCATAACAATTTTATTATTTATTAATTCATTATAATTATTATTAATTATTTCATTAATATTTTCTATTATTAAATTTGATTCTAATGAAATATAAAAAAAATAATTTTCTTTAATTGAATGATATGCTTCATATATATTTGATGTTCTATAATATAATTCATTCATATTTATATCATCAAAAATTTTAATGCATTTTTGTGAATCTTTAATAATTAATTTCTTTATATTTTTAATTTTTTGTTGTATATCATCTTTATTAATAGGAATTCTATATTTAGGATCTTCTATATCATATATACACAAATATAAATCAATTTTATAATTATTTAATGATTCAAAATTTATATAATTTTGTATATAATTTGTTATAATAATTGCAATTTTAATCTTGTTAAAAAATATATCATAAAATGCATTTTCTAAATATTCTGGAATATAATTAATTATAATATTCATATAATATTTTTTTGATTTACTTTTAATATTATTACATGTTATAATACCACTAATTAATTTATTATTTGTTATATCAGTACCAATATTTTTAACATGCCATTTAATATAATCATCATCTAATTCATATTTATTTGTTATTATATCATTTTTACAAAAAATAATATCATAATTTATATTATCATAATTTGAAATAATATAATTTATTAATATAAAATAATTGTTAAATATCATAATAAATATATTATAATTAATATTTAATTCTTTAACTCAATAATATTTTGAATTAATTGATCTTTTGTTTTTGATTTACCAGAAATTGATAAAATAATTTTAAATTTTCTAGCAATATCTTTAATTTTAATAATTGTCATTTTTTTTAAATCATCCACAGTATATGTTTCTCTGATATTAATATTTTCATTTATTGGTTGATCTACTGGTTGATTTATTTGTTGATCTTCAAGTTGATTTATGGATTGATCTTCAAGTTGATTTATGGATTGATCTTCATGTTGATTTTTTGGTATATCTATTTGTTTATCATCAGATTGATCGATAGGTTGATTTAAATCATCTAATTTTTCACTTATTTGTTCATTATTTAATGAATTTGAAATTGATGATTTTATATTTTCAATAACTGATGTTAAATTATTATCTTCTTTATTAAAAAATTCTATTTTTTCAAGATCTTCACATTCATCTTCTATTGTAGAAGTATTATCTATTTCACTATCAACTATTTCACTGTCATCCTCACAATCGTCATCACATTCATCATCACATTCATCATCGCTCTCACAATCATCTACTTCATTTTTTAAATCTATATCATTATTATCTTTATCTAATTTATTCATTATATTATTAATTAATTTTTGATTATTATCTGATGTATTTGAAGAATCTTCTTTTACACGACGCACATCATTTGAATAAGTTATTATATTATCGGTTATAGATGTAGTATTTATTTCTGAAAGAGTATCTAAAACTTTTGGTTTTGTTTTTTTAATTGATAAATCTAAAAAATTATTTAGTTCATCAAAAGAATTTTTAATTTTAAATATTTCTTTATGAATTGTATAATTTTGATAAAGTAAATATATAGTTATTAAAAATAAAATACCTATTAGAATTATTTGATACATATTTTTAAATAATATAAAAAGAATTTAATTTAAACTAAAAAAATATATAAATATATAATATATATATGAATTTTAGTAAAGTTGATAGAAAAGGATTAATTATTGATTTAGTTAAAGTTGCTTGCTTTAATATTGTCGCAAATATATTAATGAGTGTTCGTTATAATGAACCATTATTAAATGAAAAATTTGTATACTCTCTCGTCTTTATCTTAACAGGTTTTGCAGTATACCATTTATTCATTGGTCCTCGTTTAGAACCAACCTTATAATTAATAGTTTAAATTAATAATTTTATAAAATTATTAATTAAATTTATGCTTCACCTCTATTTAATTTTTCTAAATAATCTAAATTAATTGTATCGGGATTCAATACTTTTCTTGAGGGATTAAAATCTTTTAATGTAGTATAATGTTTTGCATATCCTGCTGACATATTAGGACATACTGGACATTTTTTCTCTACTTTACAAACTGGTGGTGGATTTTGTGCAGGAGCCCATTTATCAGTATTTAAAATTACATAATCATTTTTCCAACTTTGTAACCCTTCACCAAGAGGTTTCATATTTTTTTTATTAAATTTATTATAACCTTGATCAGAATCAGGATCTATTTTTTTAGAAGATCTTGATTTTGATTTTGTTTTTGTCATTATTTCATTAACCGCTTCTTTAACTGCATTTTTAATAGCAACATTTAAAGTATTTGAAGATATTGGTGTATTATCATTATCATTATTTATTGTACTATTAATAGATTTATCTAAATTTTGTTCTAATTTTGGAGTTTCTGTAAAATTTTCATTTTTATTTTTAATTGAATTTAAAACAATACTATAAATATTTTTCATAATATTTTTATTTTTGGAGATTTCAATCATTTTTTTTATTGAATCTTTTTCATTTAATTTTGGATAATTTTTCTTTACAAATAAAATTAAATTATTTTTAATTAATTTTTTAATATTATTATCATTTGATTCTTCATTTAATATATATCTTTTTTTAGGAGAAGATTCTACTGGTACTACATTATATTTGCTGTCTTCAAATTTTTCTTTTGATATTTTTTTTGATATATTTGATGATAATAAATCAAACATTATATAAATACCAATTATTGGTAAAGTTATAAATAAGTATTCATAAAATGATAATTTATTAGATGGTAGATAACTTAATATAACCATAATAACTATAGTATAAATAAGGTATTTTAATATTGTTTTATTTATAGTAAGAAACATAATTATTATATAATATGAATATATATAATTTTTAATTTAATTTTTAAACAAAAGTAAAATTAAATTTAAAATACATATAAATAATAATAAAAAATATAAGGATATTCCAACATTTATATAAATATGGATTTTAGAATATAATAATGTTAATATTGGTTTTAAGATAGCTTCAATTTTATTGTTATTTTGTATTTCAGTTGATAAATGTTCAACTAAACTTGTAATTAATTTATTTATCATAATATATTTCTAATATAATAATATAATTAAATGAATTTCTATTTTTATACAATTATTATTATAATAGTTATTTTAATAATATCTCCTTTACTTTATCCTCAATTATTAAAACTTTTTAGTAATAAAAAAAAAGAAAAATTTACAAATAATAATAATAAAAAAATAATACTCCATATATATACTGCAGATTGGTGTCCTCATTGTATTGATTTTAAATCAAGACATTTACAAAATTTATTAAATTATTATAAAGATAATAAAAATATTAATATTAAAAATATTGATTGTACCAATGATAAAAATGGTGAAACTAAAACAAAAAAAGGTGCAAAAATATATCAATTTCCAACATTTATAGTAAATATTTATGAAAATTCAGAAATGAAAGAAATAAATTATGAAGGAAATATTAATTCAGAAGATATAATATCATTTTTAAATAAGTTATAAAATTATTTTTTATATATTAAATAATATATAAAAATGAATGTTTATTTTAGTGATCTAATTGCTAAAGATATAAGTGATACCTGTAAGATTATTTATAATAAAACTAATAAAGATAGATATCAATTAAAATTATTTAATGTTCGATGTCCTTTTGGACCAGAAGAATTTAAAAACAAAATATATTTAAATGTTGAATTAAAGAAAGACAATATAGATCATCAAACTTTGTTAAAAGATATAATATTAATAGAAAATTATTTATTGAAAGATACAAGTAAAGAAAAAATTAGTAATATTAAAAATGATATATTATTTAAATTAACAATTCCAATTATTAAAAATAAAATAATAACTAAAATTTATAAAAATCAAAAAGAAACTGATATTTTTGAAGTTAAAGGAAAAAATTGCGATATTATAATAGAAATTAATAGTGTTTGGCAATTTGGTGATAAATCTGGTGTACAATTTACAGTCAAAACTATTAATATTTTAAATTAAAATTTTAATTAAAATTATGGAAAACTATAATTTTTTTTATTTAATTTTTAAAATTTTTAAATTTTTTATTAAAAACTATGAAAAAAAAAATTTATATCTTATATACATATAAATTACAATTTTAATTTTGGATTTAAATACCATAAATTTGGATTTTTAAATTTTTCGGAAAAAATCGGATCGCCCGGGCAAAAATCGATTTTCAATTTTCCTGAAGTTTTGGACTGTGAAAATTTTCAACACCCTTTACCTTTTTTTATTTATGTAAAAGGTAAGCATTTTTATTATCATAATTTTCAATATTCTATATTCTTTATCTCTTTTTATGGTTAACTTATGTAAAAAGTAAAAATTATGTAAAAGGTAAGAAAAAAGAAGAAAAAAAGGGAAATAAAATGAAATAAAAGGGGTAGTTTTGGCTAATTAATTTTTGAAAAATAAATCATGCTCTAATTTTCAAAAACTGCAAAAATATAACTTATGTAAAAGGTAAATATTATATTTTAGTATTATATAAATTTATGTTTATTTGTCATCTTTGTAAAAAGGAATTTAAAAGTAAACAAAATTTAGATGTGCATTTTAATAGAAAATTTAAATGCAATATAATAACACCATATAAATGCAATGAATGCAATAAATATTTTAAATATAATAAAAATTTATTAGAACATATAATTAAACAAAATTGTAAAAATAAAGTAGATATTAATAAATATGAAAAACAAAAAAATTCAAATAAAGATGAACTAAAAATTATATTTAAATCAAATCTTTGTAATAATAAAAAAATAGAATTAATTAATAGCTTAACTAATATTAATAATATAAAAATAAGTATTATATTAGAAATGAATATATCAACTAACGAAAAAATAAAATTATTAAATAAATTAAATTATATTAATGATCATAAAATATATCAAAATGAAAACAAAATTAATAATTACAATAATATTAATAATATTCAATTAAATAATTTTGGAAAAGAAGACATATCATATTTAGATAATGAATATTTTCGTAAAATAATCATGGAACAGCATATTGAAAAGGGGTATGTACAATTGATCAAAGATATATATTTAAACAAAGAACATCCAGAAAATAATACAATTAAAATAGAAAATTTGAATAATAAATATGCTCATATTTACAATGAAGGTAATTGGAATACTATTTTAAAATATGATTTAAGACAACAAATACATTTAAAAAATTATACAATATTAAAAATGCATTATAATAAATTAAAAGGATCTATGAGTTATCCAAAAAAAGAAGAAACTAGAGTTTTTTTAGCCAGAGATGATACAGATGATCCTCATATGATGTATGTTATTGATAAAATTATTTTACTATTTTATAATGAATCTATTGATGATGATAAATATAAAATAAATAAAAATATAATATAATAATCCTTATTTGGTAAATTTAATTATTATAAATTAATAATTAAATTATTTTTTACCAGTAGTTTTCTTTTTAGGTTCTGCTTTTGCTTTCTTTTTAGGTTTTTCTTCAGTTGATTCAGTAATTTCACTTGTCATTGATTTTTCAGATGATTCAGTATTCATATTTTTAGTTTTTTTAACTTCTTCATATATTTTTTGAGTTGATGCTAAATCTAATTTTTTTAATATAGAATTATCTTCCGCATAATCCATCATTTTTTTAGCTCTATCAAGATTATTTAATTCAGGATGTTTATCTTTTGTATACTTGTATAATGCCATTTTTAAAATTCTCGCTTCATCTTCGCTTTTACCACTATCAATAAATTTTTGAACAACTTGATCATGGATATTAGATGATTCTTTCATTTGTTCTCTTGATAATCCAAAATCACGGCCACCATATATTTCACTTAATTCATAATCACTTAATGATGGTAATTGTCTTTCACCTCTATTTCTTGATCCACCTTTCATAGAATTAAATTGAGTTAATAATGTTTTTACAAATTCACTTGTATTTGATAAACCAGAACTTTCTGTTTGTGCCGCTCCACCATTTTGGGCATAACTTGATGAACTTTCGGAACTTTCTGTTTGTGTAACTGATTCACTTGAACCACCAGATGATTCAAATGATGATTTTTCACTTGTACTTTCTGTTATTGAACTTTCAGAATTACTTAATTTTGATTTATCTATAGATACTTCGGATGAATATTCATTTAAATTTTTTTGTGGATTTACTAAGTTATCAATAGAGACCTCAGTAGTAATATTATCTAAATTTTTAATTGGTTTTTGATTTAAATAATTAATAGATATTTCTGAAGTAATGTCATTTAATTTTTTTCCTCCTATTAATTTTGATTTATATTCAGAAATTGTAGAATGTACTTCTTCTTTAACAGGGGGCTGAGATGAATCAATTATAAATCCATTTTTATTTGGAATATTTTTTTTACATCCTTCTAAATCAAGAAATTTTGCAATTGTTTCACATAATAAGCAATCATCTGTACCATTCACTGATTTTTCACATAAATTTACTGCAATATGAAATGCAGTATCTTGATTATTATTTTGTTTATCAAGTAAAATAGATTTAGTTGGTTTATCTAAATCTTTAATTAATTTAAATAAGGATTGAATTATTGATAAATCTTTTTTTTGAACTGCTAAATGTAATAAAGTATTACCTTGATTATCAACTAGAGTTAAAAAATTTAGATTTTTAATATTTAAATCATTTGAAATATTTTCAAGCATTCCAAAAAATTCCTTTACTTGAGTCGGATTTTGAGAATATAAAAAAGCAAAATTCATTATATATTATTTATATATATTTTTTTATAAAAATATTTAATTCGAATAAATTTATCTTTTCTAAATATATATTATGTTAAATAACAATTTAGTATTAATCATATTTGTTGGTATTGTTGTAATGGCAGTATTACATATGACATCTAAGCCTAATGTTTCTAAATCTAAAGTTTCTAAATCTAAACAAAAATTCGTGTCATCTGAATCTACCCCTGTTGAATCATCCGAAAATTTTAGTGAACAATCACCAATTGATAATATAGAAGGTATGCAAAATGTAGATAATGTAGATAATGTAGATAATTCTGATAATGTAGAAAATTTTGGTGAATCACCAACATCTCTTCCAGTTCCTAAAGCAGAATCAGTTATTAAATCATCTAAATTAGGAAATAATTTTGGTGGTGGTAAATTTAGTACTAAATTAACTGGTGCTGGTAGTAATGTTGGTCCAAATACTACAAATGTTAATGGTTTATCATTAGAAGGTGGTGTAAATGATTATACTTTAGGAGTTACTCCAGTAATTTCTAAAGAAAAGAAAGCTAAAAAATTAAGTGCAAAAGATTTATTACCAAAAGAAAGCCAAGATGATTGGTTTGATATGCCATATGATAAAAAACAAATGATGAGAATTGAAAATGAAAACTTATTAGCTGGCTCATCGACCCAATCTAGAATTGGTATTGATACTCAAGGACAAACACTTAGAAATGCATCTCATGATTTACGTGCTGCTCCTCTCAATCCTAAATTTAATGTTGGACCATGGTTAAACTCTACAATCGAACCAGATTACAATATTAAACCTATTATGTAATAAATTTTTATCAATAATAAATTTCAGTATAAAAAGTTATTTTAAACTGCAATATATTTTTTTAATAGAATTCAAATTATATTTTATATAATTATATTTTTATCGCATTATTTGAATGGTTTTTATTAAAAACCAAAGTCTTAAATAAGCAAGTACTTCAATATTAATTTAAAAAAAACTTATAATAGTAATTTATTTGTATCAATTTTATATGCTTTCTTTTTTTTCTTTTTTAATTCGTGATTCATATAGTTTACTTCTGGTAATTTAGTAGTATCAATGTTATATTTTCTATTTTCATTTATTCCATTGTTTATATAATCTGATTTTGCTTGTAAATCTGTTAAATTTTTTAAATCCGGATTTAATTCTTTGTATACTGAAACATCAAAATCTTCCAGTAATTTAGTTGTATCAATTTTATATGATCTATTTTCATTTATTCCATCATTTATATAGTGTATTTTTGCTTGTAAATCTGTTAAATTTTTTAAATCCGAATTTAATTCTTTATATACTGAAACGTCAAAATCTTCAGGTAATTTATTTGTATCTAGTTTATATGATCTATTTTCATTAATTCCATTGTTTATATAGTGTATTTTTGCTTGTAAATCTGTTAAATGGTTTAAATCAGTATATAATTTTTTATATACTGAAACATCAAAATCTTCTGGTAATTTATTTGTATCAATTTTATATTCTCTATTTTCATATATTCCATAATTTATATAATATATTTTAGCCTGTAAATTTGTTAAATTGTTTAAATCATAATTTAATTCTTTGTATATTGAAATATCAAAATCTTCTGGTAATTTACTTGTATCAATTTTATATTCTCTATTTTCATTAATTCCATAGTTTACATAATGAAATTTTGCATATAAATCTGATAATTTTTTTAGATCAGAATTTAATTCTTTGTATACTGAAACATCAAAATCTTCTGGTAATTTATTTGTATCAATTTTATATTCTCTATTTTCATTAATTCCATAGTTTACATAATATATTTTTACCTGTAAATCTGTAAAATTATTTAAATCGGAATTTAACGCTTTATAAACTGAAACATCAAAATCTTCTGGTAATTTATTTTCATCAATTTTATATTCTCTATTTTCATTAATTCCATAGTTAATATAATGTATTTTTGCTTGTAAATCTGTAAAATGATTTAAATCAAAATTTAATTCCTTATATACTGAAACATCAAAATCTTTTGGTAATTTATTTGTATCAATTTTATATTGTTTATTTTCAATTCTACCATGGTTAATATAGTGTACTTTTGCATGTAAATTTGTAAAATGTTTTACATCTGGATTTAATTCTTTATATACTAAAACATCAAAATCATATGGTAATTTATTTGTATCAATTTTATATGATCTATTTTGATTTATTCCATAGTTTATATAATGTAATTTTGCGTTTAAACTTGTAAAACAGTTTAATTCTGAATTCAAAGCAATATATTCTAAAACATTAAAATCTTTTGGTAACATATCATTTACATTAGAATAAATTAATTTGGTTTTATTTTTATAAAAATGTTGTAAGATATCATTATTATTATTAAAATTTGTATTATTAATTAAATTATATTTTTTAATATCTAATAATTTATAGTTATCATTCATTAATATAATTACATATAATTATATTAATATTCTGACTCACATAATTAATTATTATAAATTAATTATAGTTCAATATTATTTAGTTAATAAGACACATAAAGTGCGCAGAATTTTTTTCTAAAAAGTTTAATTATTGGGTTCAAAATATAAAAAAGAAGGATATAAATAAAATTATATTTTTTTTTATGAATATAAATTTAATTATATTTGATTATTTGTATCAATTTTATATGGTAGATTTCCATTTATTCCATAGGTTATATAATGTGATTTTGCTTGTAGATCTGTTAAATTGTTTAACTTATGTATATTTTTATATACTAAAACATCAAAATCTTTTGGTAATTTATTTCTATCAATTTTATATGGTCTATTTTCATTTATTCCACAGTTTACATAATGAAATTTTGCATATAAATCTGATAAATTTTGTAGATCAGAATTTAATTGTTTGTATACTGAAACATCAAAATCTTTTGGTAATTTATTTGTATCAATTTTATATGGTAGATTTCCATTTATTCCATAGGTTATATAATGTGATTTTGCTTGTAGATCTGTTAAATTGTTTAACTTATTTATATCTTTATATACTAAAACATCAAAATCTTTTGGTAATTTATTTCTATCAATTTTATATAATCGATTTTCATTTATTCCAAAATTTATATACTGTATTTTTGCTTGTAAATCAGTTAAATTATTTAGATCAGAATTTAATTGTTTGTATACTGAAACATCAAAATCTTTTGGTAATTTATTTGTATCAATTTTATATGGTAGATTTCCATTTATTCCATAGGTTATATAATGTGATTTTGCTTGTAGATCTGTTAAATTGTTTAACTTATTTATATCTTTATATACTAAAACATCAAAATCTTTTGGTAATTTATTTCTATCAATTTTATATAATCGATTTTCATTTATTCCAAAATTTATATACTGTATTTTTGCTTGTAAATCAGTTAAATTATTTAAATCAAAATTTAATTTTTTGTATAATGAAACATCAAAATCTTTTGGTAATTTATTTGTATCAATTTTATATGGTATATTTCCATTTATTCCATAGGTTATATAATGTGATTTTGCTTGTAGATCTGTTAAATTATTTAAATCAAAATGTAATTTTTTATATAATGAAACATCAAAATCTTTTGGTAATTTATTTGTATCAATTTTATATGGTAGATTTCTATTTATTCCACATGTTATATAATGTAATTTTGCTTGTAAATCTGTAAAATTATTTAAATCAAAATGTAATTTTTTATATAATGAAACATCAAAATCTTTTGGTAATTTATTTGTATCAATTTTATATTCTCTATTTTCTTTAATTCCGCAGTTTATATAGTATATTTTTGCCTGTAAATCTGTAAAATTATTTAAATCAGAATTTAACTCTTTATAAACTGAAACATCAAAATCTTCAGGTAATTTATTTGTATCAATTTTATATGATCTATTTTCTTTTATACCATAGTTTATATAATGTATATTTGCTTGTAAATCTGTTAAATTGATTAAATCAAAATTTAATTCTTTATATACTGAAACATCAAAATCTTCAGGTAATTTATTTATATCAAGTTTATATGGTATATTTCCATATATTCCAAAATTTATATAATGTGATTTTGCTTGTAAATCTGTAAAATTTTTTAAATCAAAATGTAATTCTTTATATACTGAAACATCAAAATCTTCTGGTAATTTATTTATATCAATTTTATATGGTAAATTTCTATTTATTCCATAGTTTATATAATGTAATTTTGCGTTTAAACTTGTAAAACAGTTTAATTCTGAATTCAAAGCAATATATTCTGAAACATCAAAATCTTCAGGTAATAAATCATCAATATTAGAATAAACTAATTTAGTTTTATTTTTATAAAAATGTTGTAAGATATCATTATTATTATTGAAATTTGTATTATTAATTAAATTATATTTATTAATATCTAACAATTTATAGTCTTCATTAGTGTTTTCTATACACTCATTCATTTTAATTATATATAATTATATATAATTATATATAATTATATAAATATTCTGACTCACATAATTAATTATTATAAATTAATTATAGTTCAATATTATTTTGTTAATAAGATACATAAGATGTGTATAATTTTATTAACTAAATAATATTGAACTATAGGTTTCTAAATATAAAAAATAGATTTATATTTTCAAATTATAATTATATTTGATTATTTGTATTAATTTTATATGGTTTATTTTTTCCATGCCTTATATAATGTATAAATGCTTGTGAATCTGAAAAATGCTTTAAATACTTATTTAATTCTTTATATACTGAAACATTAAAATCTTCAGGTAATTTAGTTGTATCAATTTTATATGGTCTATTTTCATTAATTCCATAATTTATATAATGTAATTTCGCTTGTAAATCTGTAAAATTCTTTAAATCCAAATGTATCTCTTTGTATACTGAAACTTCAAAATCTTCGGGTAATTTATTTGTATCAATTTTATATAGTAGATTATCATTTATTCCATAAGTTATATAATGTGATTTTGCTTGTAAATCTGTTAAATTGTTTAACTTATGTATCTCTTTGTATACTGAAACTTCAAAATCTTCGGGTAATTTATTTGTATCAATTTTATATGGTAGATTATCATTTATTCCATAAGTTATATAATGGAATTTTGCTTGTAAATCTGTTAAATTCTTTAAATCCAAATGTATCTCTTTGTATACTGAAACTTCAAAATCTTCGGGTAATTTATTTGTATCAATTTTATATGGTAGATTATCATTTATTCCATAAGTTATATAATGGAATTTTGCTTGTAAATCTGTTAAATTG